>Ga0187843_10000205_pt1 | contig 48132 bp, 39 predicted proteins | sample SpaLakP09_SKY_43_FD_134516 | JGI IMG/M metagenome (GOLD analysis project Ga0187843, IMG submission 134516) | Oligotrophic lake water microbial communities from Sparkling Lake, Wisconsin, USA - SP09_SKY_43 | ecosystem: Environmental > Aquatic > Freshwater > Lake | place: USA: Sparkling Lake... | reverse complement strand
TTGGCTCATCATCTGGCCCATCAACGGACTCATCTTATACGACGTCATCGACACTCCTGGTTTCGCACTGCGATAGGAAGACTCAGTTTCGTACGACCGTGCTATTCTCGTCAACGCATTTCGATGCTGCGCTGCACCATTGGTTCAATTTGCATTGAAACGGTGCAGTTTTGTGGGTTCCATGCCGGGTTCGCGCGCAAAGCGGCAGCCACAGGGCCACGCCGCATCACCAGTAATCGACCGGCTCTTTGCTCCAGTCCTTGCCCATGGTGTACGCGCAAAACTTCATATCCTGGTTGTTGGCTTCTGTCATCGACACCTTGGTCTTTTGCCCCAGCGTCCAGTCGACGGCATCGAAGGCTTCGACGTCGTAGTCGCCATGGTTCATGACCATCAGGCACTTGCTCAGGTCGGCCCCGTCGCGCTTGAACTTCTTGAGCAAATGCCGCAACGCATTGCCGGCCGGGCAGTAATGCCCACTTTCATTGTCCATGCGGATGATGTGGCCACCGACCACATACAGCTGGCCGGCGGCCTTGATGGCCAGGCCGCCGGTGAAATTGGCATGGGTAAACGAGTCGACGCGCGCCTGGATGCCTGCCGGCTCGGAGCGCAGCAGCAAGCGGTCGTCCGCGGTGAGCACGTAGATCACCTTGGTCCGCACCACCTGGGCTTGCATCAGCGTCAAACCGCCCTTGTTGCTCAGCCCTGCCTTGGAATACAGGAGTCCGTTGCTGATGAAGCCTTCATGCCAGTACCGCTCGCTGGCCCCCAAGTCGCGCGGGGCCTCGTGCGGGCGTGCCAGGACCGCTTTGGGGATCAGGCCCTTCAAGGGTGGCGGGCGGTCGGCGCTGGTGACCAGGTGGTCGGGCAAGGCTGCACGCTGCAACAGGGCGCGCTTTGGCGAGGCAAGGTTTTGCGGGTTCTGCGCTCGCCCATTCCACACGGGGGGGGCCGTGAAGGGCCGCGCCGGCGGCCGGACATGCGGGATGGCCCTGGCCTGCAGGGCCCTGGCGGGCGCAGGGACGCCAGTTGCAACTGCCGGCCTGGGAACGAACACGGGTGGCGTCGCCACTTTCCACGCGCTGCCTGGGGCCTTGGGGGCACGACTGTTCTGCATCCGCACTCCTGCAACTGGTAGTTCGGTCAATCTTATCAAAGACCTATTTGAGCGTCCACACAAGTCCACCGGTCCGCTGGCGGCGTCGCGTGAAAGTCACAAAACGGGCGCGCCAGCCGGTTCCGGGTAGTACGGTAAAATTCATTCTTTACACCATTGCACTGGAATTGCCATCACCGCCGACGACCTGCCCTTCGATAACGCATTCGCTGCCCTGCCGCCCGCGTTCTACACCCGGCTGATGCCAACGCCCCTGCCCGCGCCCTACTTTGTGGCTGCCAGCGCGAACGCGGCGGCGCTGGTCGGCCTGACGCCGGAAGAACTGGCGCGCGACGATTTCGTTGCCGTCTTTACCGGGAACGCGGCGCCTGCGCGCGCCATGCCCCTGTCGGCCGTCTATTCCGGCCACCAGTTCGGCGTGTGGGCCGGCCAGCTGGGCGACGGCCGCGCCATCCTGCTGGGCGAATTGAACGGCCTGGAAATCCAGCTCAAGGGCGCCGGCCTGACCCCCTATTCGCGCATGGGCGACGGGCGCGCCGTGCTGCGTTCCTCGATCCGCGAATTCCTGTGCTCCGAAGCGATGGCGGCCCTGCACATCCCCACCACGCGCGCCCTGATGATCACCGGTTCCGACAAGGGCATCCTGCGTGAATCGGTGGAAACGTCGGCCGTGGCGACCCGCATGGCGCCCAGTTTCGTGCGTTTCGGCTCCTTCGAGCACTGGTTTTACCGCGACAAGCCGGAGGAACTGCGCATCCTGGCCGACTACGTCATCCAAGCCTTCTACCCGCAACTGGCGGACGCGCCCAACCCCTACAAGGCCCTGCTGGCCGAAGTGACCCGCCGCACGGCGCACATGATCGCGCACTGGCAGGCCGTCGGCTTCATGCATGGCGTGATGAACACCGACAATATGTCCATCCTGGGCTTGACGCTCGACTATGGCCCCTTCGGTTTCATGGAAGCCTTCGACGCCCAGCATATCTGCAACCATACCGACCAGCAGGGCCGCTATTCCTATGCCAACCAGCCGCAGATCGGCCACTGGAACTGCTACGCGCTGGGCCAGGCCCTGCTGCCGCTGATCGGCGACGTGGACGATGCGCAGGAAGCGCTGGCCGTCTACCAGGGCGCTTTTGCCGACAAGATGGACGAGCTGCTGCACGCCAAGCTGGGCCTGGCACTGCGCCAGGACGAAGACCGCGCCCTGTTCGACGCCATGTTCGCGCTGATGCAGGCCAACCACGTGGACTTTACCCAGTTTTTCCGCAAACTCGGCCAGCTGCAGCGGGACACGGGCGTCGACGCACCCGTGCGCGACCTGTTCATCGACCGCGACGCCTTCGATGCCTGGGCCCTCACCTACCGGGCGCGCCTGCGCCTGGAAGAGAGCAACGATGCCGAACGCCGGCTGGCCATGGACCTGGTCAATCCGAAATACGTGCTGCGCAACTACCTGGCACAGGTCGCCATCGAAAAGGCGCAAAATAAGGACTTTTCCGAAGTGGCCAGGCTGCTGGCCATCCTCGAGCACCCCTACGACGAACAGCCGGGCAACGAAGCCTACGCCGCCCTGCCGCCCGACTGGGCCAGCCATCTTGAAGTAAGCTGCTCATCCTGAACCCGAAGCGAGAACCCGCCATGACCGACAAAATAAGCAAGCCCGACGCCGAATGGCGCGCCCTGCTCGACCCGATGGAATACCAGGTCACCCGGCACGCCGCCACCGAACGTGCATTCACCGGCAAGTTCTGGGACCATCACGAGCACGGCATCTACACCTGCGTGTGCTGCAATACGCCGCTGTTCGCATCGGACGCCAAGTTCGATTCCGGCTGCGGCTGGCCCAGCTATTTCAAGGCCCTCGATCCGGCCAACGTGATTGAAAAAACCGACCGCGCCCATGGTATGCTGCGCACCGAGATTATCTGTGCGGTGTGCGACGCCCACCTGGGACATGTGTTCCCGGACGGCCCGCCGCCAACCGGATTGCGTTACTGCATCAATTCAGCCTCGCTGCGCTTCGACCCAACCTGACCCGCCTATGAAATTCTTGTTCGACTTTTTCCCCATCCTGCTGTTCTTCGGCGTCTTCAAGGTCGCCGAAATGAATGAACAGGGCACGCTCACGCTGGTCAATGCGCTGGTGGGTAGCTTTGTCTCCGACGGCGGCATCAAGTCCGACCAGGCGCCCATCATGCTGGCGACCATCGTCGCCATCGTCGCTTCGGTGCTCCAGATTTCCTATGTGAAGCTGCGCGGCCGCAAGGTCGACATCATGCTGTGGATTTCGTTCGCGGTCATCAGCATCTTCGGCGGCCTGACCATCTACTTCCACAACGATGTCTTCATCAAGTGGAAGCCGACCATCATTTACTGGCTCTATTCGGGCGCCATGCTGGTGGCCCAGTTCGGCTTCGGCAAGAACATGATGCGCCAGGTCATGGAAGTCCAGATCAAGCTGCCCGAACTGGTCTGGACGCGGATCGGCATTGCCTGGATCGCGTTCTTCTTCGCGCTCGGCCTGATCAACCTGCTGGCCGCCTTCGTCATCTTCGCGGACAACACCAGTTCCTGGGTGACCTTCAAGGCCTTCGGCATCAATGGCATGCTGATCGCCTTCGTGGTGGTGCAGACCCTGTTCCTGTCGAAGTACCTGGAAGACGAAAAAGAGGAGCAGGCATGAACCGCCCGGACCGCATCCGCGCCCTGCTGACGGAAGCGCTGGCGCCATCGGTGCTGGAACTGGCCGACGAATCGGCCCTGCATGCAGGCCACGCCGGGGCCGCTTCCGGGGGCGGCCACTACCGCCTGAAGATCGTTTCGGCGCGTTTCGAGGGGCTCAAACTCGTCATGCGACATCGACTCGTGTATGATTCCGTGCACGATATGATGCACACTGAAATTCACGCCCTTGCCATCACTGCTTTGGCCCCGTCCGAGCTGTGAAGGCCGCGCCCTGATTCAGCGTGCCTTAAGTAAATTGTCGGACAATTGGAACGCACCTTTAACACTGTTTTTAAAAACTTGTCCAAGCAACTTTCCCCAATCAGGAATTGAATAATGACCTTTAAGCCTGCCCGTTTGCTGTTAGTACTGATCGCTGTCGCCGCAATGCCCGCATTTGCTCAAAATGTTGCAGTAGTGAATGGAAAAGCCATCCCGACCGCGCGCCTTGACGCCATCGTCAAGCAGGTTGTGGCCCAGGGCCAGCAACCGGATTCGGTGGAGCTGCGCGCCAAGATCAGCGAAGACCTGATCAGCCGCGAAGTGCTGGTGCAGCAAGCCATCAAGGATGGCTACGACAAGAAGCCTGAAGTCAAGCAAGCGCTGGAAACGGCCCGCCAGACCATCGTCATCAGCGCGCTGATGGGTGAATACGCGCGCAAGAATCCGATCGCCGATGCCGAGATCAGCGCCGAATACGACCGCTACAAGGCGCAAGCGGGCGACAAGGAATACCACGTTCGTCATATTCTGGTGGAGACCGAAGCCGAAGCCAAGGCCATCATCGCCAAGCTCAAGGGCGGCGCCAAGTTCGAAGAACTGGCCAAGACGTCCAAGGATTCGGGTTCGGCCAATAGCGGCGGCGACCTGGACTGGGCAACCCCATCGTCCTTCCCGAAAAACTTCAGCGATGCCTTCGTTGGCCTGGCCAAGGGTGCTGTCACTGAAACCCCGGTGCAAACCCCGAACGGTTTCCACGTCATCAAGCTGGACGACACCCGCCCTGCCAAGCTGCCGGCACTGGAAGAAGTCAAGCCGCAGATCGCGGAAGCCATGCAGCGCCAGAAGCTGCAAGCCTACCAGGAACAGATGGTCAAGAAGGCCGTCATCAAGTAATCAGCAGCACGCGTGACCTTTTGAAATTTTATAGGATCTGAATAATGATGTTCAAGCCAGCCCGCCTCATGTTTGCCCTGATCGCCATCGCCGCCGCTCCTGCTTTCGCGCAGAAGGCAGCTCCCGCCGCCGACAAAGGCTCTGCCGTTGCCGCCACCGTCAACGGCAAGCCTATCAGCACTGCCAAAGTCGACCTGACGGTCAAGCAGTACGTTGCCCAGGGCAAGCAGACCGATTCGCCGCAACTGCGCGAAGCCATCAAGCGCGAGCTGATCGGCCGCGAAGTGCTGATCCAGGAAGCCGACAAGCAAGGCTTCGGCACCCGTGCCGACGTCAAGGCAGCGCTGGAAAACGCCAAGCAAAGCATCATCATCAACGCCATGCTGGCCGACTTCGTCAAGAAGAACCCGGTCAAGGATGCTGAAATCAAGGCCGAATACGAGCGCCAGAAGGCCATCATCGGCGACAAGGAATACCATGCCCGCCACATCCTGGTGCCGACCGAAGAAGAAGCGAAAGCGCTGATCGTCAAGATCAAGTCCGGCAGCAAGTTCGAAGACCTGGCCAAGGCCAACTCGAAAGACGGTTCGGCTGCCAACGGCGGCGACCTGGACTGGCAGAGCCCGGCAGGCTACGTGGCTGAATTCTCGAAGGCCATGGTCGCGCTGCAAAAAGGTGGCGTTTCCGAAACCCCGGTCAAGTCGCAGCACGGTTTCCACATCATCAAGCTGGAAGACATCCGCCCGGCCAAGATTCCGCCGCTCGAAGAAGTCAAGCAGCAAGTCGCCGAATCGCTGCAACAGCGCAAGCTGCAGGGCTTCCGCGAAGAACTGCTGAAAAAAGCCAAGATCCAGTAAGCTTGGTGCAGCACGACGAAAGCGCTTCCCAGGAAGCGCTTTTTTTTTATCCTTTGAATGGTCAGGCCATGCCACCAAGATTGCTACTTCTGCTCAATGCGCTGCTTGCCAGCGGCGTGGCCAGCGCGGGAAACTACACGCCCAAATTTGCGCGACTCGAGCAAACGGCCGACGTGCTCGACTTCAGGACTTGCCGCATGCCCAATTACCCGAAAGCCTCGCTGCGCAACGAGGAAACGGGCACGGTGACCATGCGCATGACGATCGCGGCGACCGGAGTCCTCCTTGACGGCGTTGTCGCCCGCAGTTCGGGATTCCGGGACCTGGACCGGGCTGCCCTCGAAGCCATGACAAAGTGCCAGTTCCGTCCTGGGACATTGAATGGCAGGCCTGTGCAATCGATCTTCTTTATGCAATATGTCTGGACGCTGGAATGATCAACACCCTCATCTTGTCCATCGCCCTGCTGATGCAGTCGACCGCGCCGCCTGCCAGTCCAGCGCCGGTGTCGCCGCAACAGGCCACATACAACCAGGCACAGGCCACTCACGGCGCCGACCATCCAGCCACGCTGGAGGCCTTGCGCACCTGGATTGCCAGCGTCCCGCCCGGAAGCGGTCAGGCGCGCAGCCTGAGCTACCAGCTCGCAGCGGCTTACTACCGCCAGATGCGCTTCGCCGAGGCGGAAGCATTGATCGCGCCCTTCCTTGAGGCGCCAAACTATCCACCGGGGTATCGCGAACAGCAGCGGCGCAAGGATGCGGTGATCTCTGCCGTTCGGAGAGGCGACTTGCCGGAGGCATTGGCCCTGATCCAGGCCGAAATTTTGTCCATTGACGCGATATTCGTCAAGGGCAAAGACGCCATCGCGGCGCTGGAAAACAAGCTCGCAGCGGCCGAACCGGGCCCCGCGGCCATCGCGGCGGCCGAGACCCTCCGCAAGGCGCAGGCGAATTTGCGCACTGTCGGTTCCGGGCTGGCCTTGCTGCATGGCCAGGCCGGCGAAGTGCAGCACGCGCTTGGCAATCTCGCGCAGGCCGAAATAGCCTATGCCACAGCGCTGGCCCTGTGGGCCGAATACCCTGGTTTCGACGTGCGCATTCCTCAGCGCATCGCGACTGCCATGGCAATATTGCTTCGCAGCAAAGGCGAGCATGCCGCCGCCCTGCCCTTGCTGCAAAAGGCCCTGGCGACGCTGCTGCCATTCAATGGCCCGGACCACCCTGATGTGATCGAATTGGAGCATGAACTGGCTTTCGTCCACCTTGCCATGAAAAACCATGCGGAGTCCCTGCCCCTGTTTCAACGCGCGCTGAAACGCGCCGAACTGGACCCCGCCAACGCCGGCGCCATCGTCGAAAGCCTCGATGCGCTCGCGAAGCTGGCACTGGCGGAAGGCGACTTCGGCGGGGCGGAATCGTCTCTTCTGCGCATACTGGCGATGCTGGAATCGGCACCATCCCGGGACAAGGCGGGAATCGACAGCGTCCTGCTGCGCCTGAAACAGGTCTACGACGCTGGCGGGGAGACCGGCAAGGCGCAAGCCATCGCCAAACGCCTGCCCGCGTCGCCGCCAAAGGCAGGCAAAAAGGGGAGCGCCACGAAAAAGAAGGGCTGAATCGCGCTGTGATAAACTTGCCGATCGGAAAATTCATGGAGCAAGCCTTGCCTACCCCACAGTTGACCCGCCGCCGCATGCTCGGCACGGTAGCCGCCCTGGGGGCCGCCAACCTGCTGGCCCTTCCCTCCGCCCTCGCCCGCACCATTCCCGGCGCCGTCCAGAACGGCAAGGCCTTCACCCTGGTCGACAGTTATATCGCCGACCACATGAAGGAATTCTACGTGCCGGGCATGAGCCTGGGCGTGGCCAGCCGCGCTGCCGTGATCGGCACCTCCGGCTACGGCTTGAACGACCTGAAGCTCAAAACCCCGGTGACGACCAGCCATTTGTTCCAGGTTGGTTCGATCAGCAAATCCTTCGTCGCCCTGGTCCTGCTGGGACTGCACGACGAAGGCAAGCTCGATTTCCAGCAGCCCATCGCGGCCTACCTGCCCTGGCTGCGCATCAAGTCGCCATTCCGCCCGATCACCGTGCACGACCTGCTGACCCACACCTCGGGCCTGGCACGCACCAATATGGCCTTCCCGCCCGACGCCGCGGCCGACATCGAACCGGGCTATGCGCCGGGAGAGCGCTACAGCTATTCCAATTTCGCTTACCAGATCCTGGGCGCCCTCATCGAGCAGCTCGACGGCCGCGATTTCAATGAATCGATCCGGGCCAGGATCTTTGCGCCGCTGGGCATGAACAACAGCACCGGCATCATCGGCAATGCCATCCGCGAGCGTATGGCGACCAGCTATGAACCCTTGTTCGACGACCGGCCGCATCCGCGCGGCGGACGCCTGCGCGAAGCGTCGATGCTGGTATTTGACAACGCCGCCGGCTCGGTCGCGTCGACCCCGGGCGACATGGCGCTGTACCTGCAAATGCTGGCCCGCGGCGGCATGGGCCCGCAGGGGCGCATCGTGTCCGAGGCTGCCTTCAAGCTGTTCACCACGGCGCACACCAGGTCGGCCGAGCCTGGACCGAATGCAGGCTATGGCTACGGAATCCACGTCGACCAGGTCGACGGCCGCGCCGTGCTGCACCATACGGGCGGCATGCCCTCCTTTTCGTCGGCCATGTACATCGACATGGACGCCGGCATCGGCGCCTACGTCTCGACCAACCATAGCCAGTCCGGCTACCGGCCCACGGCAGTGGCCAAATTCGCGGTGGAAGCCCTGAGCGCCTCGCAGCAAGGCAAGCTGCTTCCGGCCGCGCCGGCAGCGGTGGACGTGCGCCTGGTCCCCAATTCGAAGGACTACGCTGGCATCTACACCATGGCCGACGGCCGCACGCTCGACATCCTGTCCGACAGCGCGCACCTGTTCCTCAAGCATAAGGGCATGCTGGTACCGCTCGAATTGCGCGGGCCGGACCGTTTCCTGGTCCTGCACCCGGACTTCAGCATGTTCATCCTGGGCTTCGGCCGCAGCGGCGGTGGCATGACGCCGGTAGTGGAAGCTTTCTACGGCGCCGACTGGTATGCCGGCGCCGGCTACGAAGGCCCGCGTGAATTCAGCTATCCGAAGGAATGGGATGGCTATGCGGGCACCTACCGCAGGGACGACGGTTTCCAGACCGTGGTCGTGCTGCGCAAGGGCCAGTTGTGGCGCAGCGGCCTGGTGCCCCTGCTGCCGCTGGCCCCCGGCCTGTTCAAGCCGGGCGACGCCAAAGACACGCCGGACCGGATAGCGTTCTCGCACCCGGCGCAGGGCAAGGCCTGGCGCATGCGCATGAACGACGTGGATTGCTGGCGCGTGCGGCCCGGCTAGTCGTCAGGGCGTGTGCTTGCGGATCAGGCGTTCGATGCTGCCGTCGGCGCGCCGCGCGGCGATGGCCGCCTCGATCTGCGGCAGGTAGCGCGCGTACGGACTTTTTTTCGAGATGGCCAGGTAGATGTTCTCGGTCGATATCGGATGCGGCAGGTTGACGATGCGGCCGCTGAAATTGAACTGCTTGACCTGGATCTTGCCGCCGTGGAGGCTGAAGGGGTAGTAGTCGACACGGCCCATGGCCAGCTTTTGCAGGCTCTGGCTGGGCGTACTGACCCACTCCATGGTCAGCTTTTGGGTAATGAAGTGGTCGAAGGCTTCGCCGTAGCTCTCGCCCAGCATGGCGGTGCCGCGCCGGCCCACCAGGTCGTCCCATTTCCGGAACGGGAAAGCCTTCCCGGCCCGCACCCACACCACATTCACGTCTTCCATGAACGGTGTTTCCGGATACGCCAAGTAATGCTGGCGCTCCGGAGTACGGTATGCCGCCACCAGCACGTCGACCGCGCCAAACTCCGCCTGCGCCTGCGCGCGCTTCCAGTTGCCGCTGGATTTCGATACGACGTCGAGACCGATATCGCTGAACACCAGCTCGGCCAGGTCGGCCCCGATGCCGACGATGCGGTCACCGCTTTGCCACGAGAATGGCGGCCAGTTGGGGTGGCCGGTGACGGTCACCACGGGCGCGGCTGCCAGTGCGGGCAGCATGGCTGTCCACAACAGGAATGCGCCAACACGAAGCATGCGCTGCATACGTGCCTTTCGGAAACGACAAGGGGAGCATTTCTGCTCCCCCCTAGTCTACCCCTACCCGATGAATTTGCGCGCGTTGCGGAACATGCGCATCCATGGAGAATCCTCGCCCCAGGCGGCCGGATGCCAGGATTGCTGCACCGAGCGGAATACGCGTTCGGCGTGCGGCATCATGACGCTGAAACGCCCGTCTGCGGTCGTCACAGCGGTCAAGCCCTGTGGCGAACCGTTCGGATTGAACGGATACGCTTCGGTGGCCGCGCCGCGGTTGTCGACAAAGCACAGGGCCTTGATGACGGCATCGGCATCGCCTGTTTGCGAGAAGTCGGCGTAGCCTTCGCCGTGGGCGATGGCGATCGGCGCCTGGGTGCCGGCCATGCCGTTGAAGAAGATCGACGGCGATTCGAGCACTTCAACCATCGCGAAGCGCGCTTCGAACTGTTCCGACTTGTTGCGGGTGAACTTGGGCCACGCTTGCGCGCCCGGGATCATGGCTTTCAGGTTGCTCATCATCTGGCAACCGTTGCACACGCCGAGGCCGAAGGTGTCGCCGCGCGCGAAGAATTGCGCGAACTGCTCCGCCAGCTTGTCGTTGAACAGGATGGTCTTGGCCCAGCCTTCGCCCGCGCCCAGCACGTCGCCGTACGAGAAACCGCCCACGGCGATGATGCCCTGGAAGTCGGCCAGTTTGGCACGACCTGCAATCAGGTCGCTCATGTGGACGTCGACCGCGGCAAACCCCGCCTGGTGCATCACCCATGCCGTTTCGATGTGCGAATTGACGCCCTGCTCGCGCAGGATCGCCACGCGCGGACGCACGCCGGTGGCCAGGAATGGCGCGGCCACGTTTTCGCTCGGATCGAAGGTCAGTTTCGGCGTGATACCAGGATCGGCCACGTCCAGCAGGCGGTCGAATTCGGCGTCGGCGCATTCCGGATTGTCGCGCAGGCGTGCGATGCGCCAGCTCGTTTCGCTCCACAGGCGGTGCAAGGCGCTGCGCTGTTCGGTGTAGACGACCTTCGCGTCCCGGGTGAATTCGATCACGCCACGCTCGTTCGGCTTGCCGATGATATGGCTGCAGGCACCAAGATTGTGCTCGCGCAGCACGTTCATGACGGCGCTCTTGTCGTCGGCGCGGACCTGGATGACTGCACCCAGTTCTTCATTGAACAGTGCGCGCAGGGTCAGTTCGTTGCGGCGCTCGGCCACCTGGCCGGTCCAGTTCTTGGCATCGCCCCAGTCGGCGGCATGCTCGCCTTCCATGGTCAGGATGTCGAGGTTGACCGACAGGCCGCTGCGGCCGGCGAAGGCCATTTCGCACAGGGTGGCGAACAGGCCGCCGTCGGAACGGTCGTGGTAGGCCAGGAGCTTGCCGTCGCCATTCAACTGCTGGATGGCGGTGAAGAAGGCTTTCAGGTCTTCCGCGCTGTCGACGTCCGGCGCGTCGTTGCCCAGCTGCTGGGTCACTTGCGACAGGGCCGAAGCGCCCAGGCGGTTCTTGCCGCGGCCCAGGTCCAGCAGGATCAGGACCGTGTCGCCAGCGTCGCTTTGAATTTGCGGGGTCAGCGAACGGCGGATGTCGTACACCGGCGCGAACGAGGACACGATCAGCGATACCGGCGACGTGACCGCTTTCGAACCGTCGTCATTCCAGGTGGTGCGCATCGACAGGGAATCCTTGCCGACCGGGATGCTGATACCCAGCGCCGGGCACAGTTCCATGCCGACGGCCTTGACGGTGTCGAACAGGGCTGCGTCCTGGCCAGGCTGGCCGCAGGCGGCCATCCAGTTGGCCGACAGCTTGATGTCGGAAATATCCTTGATCGGCGCGGCGGCGATGTTGGTCACCGCTTCGCCCACGGCCATGCGGCCCGACGCTGCGGCGTTGATGACCGCCAGCGGCGTGCGTTCGCCCATGGCCATCGCTTCGCCCAGGTAGCCTTCGAAGCTCATGGCGGTGACGGCGCAATCGGCCACGGGGACCTGCCACGGACCGACCATCTGGTCGCGCACGGTGGTGCCGCCGACCGAACGGTCGCCGATGGTGATCAGGAAGGACTTGTCGGCCACGGTCGGCAGCAGCAGCACGCGCCTGGCGACGTCGGCCAGGTCCAGGCCGGTCAGGTCGATGGCCGGGAATGCATTGTGCACGTGGTGCACGTCGCGCGTCATTTTTGGCGGCTTGCCGAGCAGGACGTCCATCGGCATGTCGACCGGCGCATTGTTCTGCTCCGGGTCGACCAGTTTGAGCTGGCGTTCTTCGGTGGCCACGCCGACGGCGGCGAACAGGCAGCGTTCGCGTTCGCACATGGCGGTAAACAGCGGCAGGCTTTCCGGTGCGATGGCCAGCACGTAGCGTTCCTGCGACTCGTTGCTCCAGATTTCTTTCGGCGACATGCCGCTTTCTTCGAGCGGGATCTTGCGCAGGTCGAAAATGGCGCCGCGCTTGGCGTCGTTGGTAATTTCAGGGAAAGCGTTCGACAGGCCGCCCGCGCCCACGTCGTGGATCGAGATGATCGGATTGTCCGCGCCCATCTGCCAGCACGCGTTGATCACTTCCTGCGCGCGCCTTTCCATCTCGGGATTGCCGCGCTGGACCGAGTCGAAGTCCAGGTCGGCCGTGTTGCTGCCGGTGGTCATGGACGACGCGGCGCTGCCGCCCATGCCGATGCGCATGCCCGGGCCGCCCAGCTGGATCAGCAGGCTGCCGACCGGGATGTCGTTCTTGTGCGTGTGCTGGCCGGCGATATTGCCGATGCCGCCCGCGATCATGATCGGCTTGTGGTAGCCGTACACGGTGTCCGGGCCGCCGGCGACCAGGCGCCCGACGTTCTGTTCGTAGGTGCGGAAGTAGCCGCCCAGGACGGGACGTCCGAATTCATTGGAAAACGCGGCGCCGCCGAGCGGGCCTTCGATCATGATCTGCAGCGGCGAGGCGATGCGGTCAGGCTTGCCGTAGGCGGGGCTGGCCTGGCGCTCGTGCATGGGCGCGGTGACGCTGGCGGCGTTTTCCCATGGGCGCACGGCGTCCGGGATCATCAGGTTCGACACGGTGAAGCCGGTCAGGCCGGCCTTCGGCTTGGCGCCGCGGCCGGTCGCGCCTTCGTCGCGGATTTCGCCGCCGGCGCCGGTGGAGGCGCCCGGGAATGGCGAAATGGCGGTCGGGTGATTGTGGGTTTCCACTTTCATCAGCGTGTGCGTCAGTTCCGTCGACGGGGCGTATTCGTGCCCTGCTCCGCGCGGATAGAAGCGCGTGACGGTGGCCCCTTCCATGATCGACGAATTGTCGCTGTAGGCGACGATGGTGCCCTTGGGCTGCAGCTGGTGCGTGTTCTTGATCATCTGGAACAGCGATTTTTCCTGCGCCACGCCGTCGACGATCCAGTCGGCGTTGAAGATCTTGTGGCGGCAGTGTTCACTGTTCGCCTGCGCGAACATCATCAGTTCGACGTCGGTCGGATTGCGCTTGGCCTTGGTGAAGGCGTCCAGCAGGTAGTCGATTTCGTCGTACGACATGGCCAGGCCAAGGTCGGTATTGGCCTTTTCCAGCGCGTGCTTGCCGACGCCCAGGACATCGATCGATTCGAAGGGTTTGGCTTCGAGTTCGCGGAACAGGTTGGACGCGTCGTCGGCGTTGCGCAGCACGCTTTCGGTCATGCGGTCGTGCAGCAGGTCGGCCACGGCCTCGGTTTCGTCCTTCGACAGGTGCTTGTGGGCGCCGATGCCGGTGCCCAGGAAGCCGGCCTTCAGGTGAACCGTGAAGGCCACGCCGCGCTCGATGCGGTGGACATGGACCATGCCGCAGTTATGCGCGATATCGGTCGCTTTCGAGGCCCAGGGCGAAATGGTGCCCAGGCGCGGAATGACGAAAAACTCCTCAATGGCGCCTTCGCTGGCGCTGGCCTGGGCGGGTTCGCCGTAGGTCAGCATGGCAGTCAGGCGGGCAGTATCGTCAACCGACAGCGGCGCGCTGGTATCGATAAAGTGATAAAAGCGTGCCTGGACCGCGGCAATTGCAGGCGCGGCGGCTTGCAGTTGGCTCAGGAGGCGTTGGCTACGAAAGGCGGAAAGGGCATTGGAACCCGGCAGAATCAACATGATTGGACTTGGCTGATGCAGCGTGGCTGCAGGTTAAGTACGTCATTCCCGCGCAGGCGGGAATCCATGGCACGTCTGCTCATAGGTGCTATAGATTCCCGCCTGCGCGGGAATGACGGCTGATATACGAGTGATGCTGAAATCCTTTAGGCCGACATTATACCGCGTTGCACCATCGACAGCAGCATGGACAATAGCGTATCTTAGAGTTTCAAGACTTTGCGGGGCGGGCCGTTAATGACTTAAGCTCGCCAAAACGGGGACACGAGAGTGGAAAACGATGCAAGATAATAGCAATCTGTCGGTATTGGTGATCGATCCTAACCCCGGGATGCGGGGCAGCCTGCAGAACATGCTGATCCAGGCGAATATCACCAAGATCGAATTCGCCGTCAGTTCCGGGACAGCCATCAAGCAGCTGTCCAAGCGTTCCTACGACATCATCCTGTGCGAATACGACCTTGGCAGCGGCACCGACGACGGCCAGGACGGGCAGCAGCTGCTGGAAGACCTGCGCCACCACAAGCTGATCGGGCTGTGGACCATCTTCATCATGATCACGTCCGAAGGCATCTACAGCAAGGTGGTCAGTGCGGCCGAACTGACCCCGACCGACTACATCCTCAAGCCTTTCACGGTCGATGTGCTGAACCAGCGCATCACCCGCGCCATCGACCGGCGCACGGCGTTCTTACCGGTCTACCAGCTGATCGGCCAGGGCAACCTGCGCGAAGCCATCAAGTCCTGCGCCGCCGCCGAAGCGTCCAATCCCCGCTATGCGGCCGATTTCGCGCGCCTGCGCGCCGAACTGCATGTCAGCCTGGGCGAATTGACCGAGGCCGAAGAAATCTACGTGGCCGTGCTGGCGCTCAAGCCGATCGGCTGGGCCCATCTTGGCCTGGCGCGCACCCTGTTTGCCGAAGGCCGGGTCGAAGAAGCCGAGGCCGAGGTCACGCGCCTGGTCCAGATCAACCCCAAGCTGATGGCCGCCTACGACCTGCTGGCGCGCTGCCACGAGGCCGCCGGCAACCATGCCGCGGCCCAGAAGGTGCTGGAAGAAGCGGTCTCCATTTCGCCGCATGTGGTGCGGCGCCTGCGCAAGCTTGGCGAAGTCGCCTACGAGGCGGGCGACGTGGCGGCAGCCGAAAAGTCGTTCAAGCTGGTCGTGGCCAAGGCCAAGTACTCCGAATTCCGTAATCCCGAGGACCACGTCAACCTGGTCAAGACCCTGATCAAGAAGGGCGATCCCACCCAGGCCAGCGGCGTGATTCGCGACATGGAAAAGTCCCTGCGCGGCAATGCCGCCGTCGACGTCTGCAAGTCGATTTCGGTGGCCATGCTGCACGAATTGGCCGGCAACAAGGACGCCACCCTGACCGAACTCAATTCGGCCGTGGGCGCGGTGCGCGGCACCGGTGGCCTGTCGAGCGGGCTGAAAATCGGCCTGGCCAAGAGTTGCTTATCGAACAACCTTGACAAGGAAGCGTCGGAAGTCATGCTGGCGGTGATGAACGACGTCGACAGCGGCGTGTCGATGCAGCAGGCGATGAGCGTGTTCGTCAAGGCCGGACGGCCCGACCTGGCCGACGGCATGGGCGTCCAGCTCAAGCAGCAGGCCCAGGGCCTGCTCAACCTGGCAACGGAAAAAACGAATATGGGCGACCTCAAAGGCGCGGTGCAGACCCTGCTCGAAGCGCTGCACATGTCGCCGGGGAACCTGCAGGTGATGATCGCCGTGACCAACGGCATCCTGCGCCAGCTGGGCGAGCTGGGATGGGACCATCCGCTGGCGGAAGTGTGCCACACCCAGATCGAGACCATCCGCAAGCTCGATCCGGACCATCCCCTGCTTGGTGTACTGAACGACGATTACCTTGCGGCGCGCCGCAAGTACGGCATCTCGACCTAAGCCGCCTTGCAGTTGCGGGCCAGTTCGCCCTTTTTGCACAGGCGCTTGGCCACCACTGCCTTGGCACGCGGGGCGACCGGTTTAGGCTTGCGCACCGCCGCTTTGGCCGCCGTTTTTTTCGGCAGGATTTTGGCCACGGGCTTCTTCACGACGGGCTTGGCGACGGCGGCTTTCTTCACGACAGGCCTGGCGACCGCGGCTTTCTTCGCGACGGGCCTGGCGGCCACGGCTTTCTTTACCGGTAGCGGCTTGCGAACCGCCTTGGCCACTTTCACAGGCGCCTTCGCGACGGCTTTGCGGACAACGGGCGCCGGCGTTCCGACTTCCTCGGGCGGCAGCGTCACCAGCGGCGGGATCGTGCTTTCGACGACCGGTTCGGCGACCGGCTCGACGACAGGGGGCGGCGGTGGCGGCGCCGGCAACTCCGGCGCAGCGACAACCGGCGCGCTGCGCGCCACCACTTCCAGCGCCTGTTGCGACTTCTGTTCCTTGCTGTACCAGACTGCGCCTGCGACGACCAGTCCTGCGGCAACGGCGGCAGCGGCAAACGCCATCACGCGCTTGCTCCAGAAGCCCTCGGGTTCGGGATCGGACAGCCAGGACGGCTTGTCGTCACCGGCGATATGCAGCTGCTCGAGCGATGCAAATGGCGTATCCGCGTCGTGGCCGAGGGTAGGCTCGGTTTTCGGGGGAGCAATCGGGGCGCGTTCGTCCAAGATCGATTCCAGTTAATTCAAGAAGCACGCAGTGTAGCGCACGCAGGCCCGAATCCGCCGCCGCCCGGGGTTTCGATGACAAACATGTCGCCGGCCGCCATGTCGGTTTTGCCGATATGCGCCAGCAGTTCCACGCTGCCGTCGGCCCGGACCACGGAATTGATGCCTGTGGCGCCGGGACTGCCGCCGGCCATGCCGAACGGCGCATGCACGCGGTTGTTGGACAGGATGGCGGCCGTCATCGGCTCCAGGAAGCGCACCTTGCGTATCCCGCCGTTGCCGCCATGCCAGCGCCCTGCCCCGCCCGAGCCATGCCGGATCTCGTACGATTCCAGCCGCACCGGAAAGCGGAATTCCAGGATTTCGGGATCGGTCAGGCGCGAATTGGTCATATTGGTCTGGACCACGTCGGTGCCGTCATAGCCTTGCCCGGCGCCGGAGCCGCCCGAAATGGTTTCGTAATACTGGTAGCGCGCATTCCCGAAGGTGAAGTTGTTCATCGTTCCCTGCGATGCGCCCATCACGCCCAGCGCGCCGTACAAGGCGTTGGTGATGCAGGTCGAGGTTTCCACGTTACCGGAGACCACGGACGCCGGATAATGCGGATTGAGCATCGAGCCAGGCGGAATGATGACCTCGAGCGGCTTGAGGCAGCCGGCATTGAGCGGAATTTCGTCGTCGACCAGGGTGCGGAACACGTACAGCACGGCCGCCATGCACACGGCCGACGGGGCGTTGAAGTTGTTGGGCAGCTGGCCGGAGGTACCGGTAAAGTCGATGCAAGCGCTGCGGCTGGCCTGGTCGACGCGGATAGCCACCTGCACCTGGGCGCCATTATCGAGCTTGACCGTGTACTGGCCGTCCTTGAGGGCGGTGATCACACGGCGCACGGCTTCTTCGGCATTGTCCTGCACGTGGCCCATGTAGGCTTGCACGACGTCGAGGCCGAAGTGGGCCACCATCTTGCGCAGTTCGTCCACGCCCTTCTGGTTGGCGGCCACCTGGGCGCGCAGGTCGGCCATGTTCTGGTCCGGATTGCGGGCCGGGTAGCGGGCGCCGGCCAGCAGCGCGCGCGCTTCGGTGTCGCGCAGCAGGCCGTCGACGCCGTCGACCAGCTTGAAGTTATCGATCAACACGCCTTCCTGGTCGATGGACACCGAATCGGGCGGCATGGAACCGGGCGTGCTGCCGCCGATGTCGGCGTGGTGGCCGCGCGAACCGACGTAGAACAGGATGTCGCGGCCGGCTTCGTCGAATACCGGCGTAATCACCGTCACGTCGGGCAGGTGCGTGCCGCCGTTGTAGGGATCGTTGAGCATGAAGACGTCGCCCGGACGCATGGCGCCGGCGTTGCGCTGCATGACGGTCTTGATGCTCTCGCCCATGGAGCCCAGGTGCACCGGCATGTGCGGCGCATTGGCGATCAGGTTGCCGTCGGCGTCGAAGATGGCGCAGCTGAAGTCCAGGCGTTCCTTGATGTTGACCGAGTAGGCCGTGTTCTGCAGGCGCAGGCCCATCTGTTCGGCGATCGACATGAACAGGTTGTTGAAGATCTCGAGCATGACCGGGTCCGCCGTGGTGCCGATGGCGCGCCGTTCGGGCATGGCTTCGACACGGTGCAGCACCAGGTGGTTGTGCGGCGTCACCTCCGCCTGCCAGCCCGGTTCGACCACCGTCGTGGCATTGTCTTCGGCGATGATGGCCGGACCACGCATGATGTCGCCGATGCGAATGTCGGCACGGCGGAACAGGCCCGTCGCGTGCCAGCGGCCGGCGCCGTACATTTGCACGGTTTCGTGGGCTGTCAGCGCGCCGTCGCGTGGCGCGGCCGGCGCGAAGGTTTCGGCAGGCGCGTCGGACGCGCCGATCGCTTCGACCGATACCGCCTCCACCACCAGGCCCTTGGACGGCATCAGGAAGGAGAAGCGCTTCTTGTAGGCGCTGTCGAACTGGGACTTCATGGACGCAAGGTCGCCGAACAGGACGATGATGGCCGAATCGGTGCCTTCGTAGCGCAGGTGCACGCGGCGCACCAGGCGTATGCGTTCGCTGGCCACGCCCTGGGCCTCCAGCTCGCCAACGACGGTCTCGCCCAGCGCGTTCAGGCGCGCTTCAAGCTGCTCGGGCGAGCTGTCGGCCAGGCGCACTTCGACGGCGGACTCCTTCATGGCGCTCTGGTCGGCCAGGCCCATGCCGTAGGCCGACATGACGCCGGCCAGCGAATGGACGAAAACCGTCTTCATGCCCAGGGCGTCGGCCACCAGGCAGGCGTGCTGCCCGCCCGCGCCGCCAAAGCTGGTGAGCGCGTATTCGGTGACGTCGTGGCCGCGCTGGACCGAGATCTGCTTGATGGCGTTGGCCATATTGCCGACCGCGATCTGGATGAAACCGTCGGCCACCGCTTCGGGCGCCGGCGTGGCGCCGGTTGCCGCGCCGATGTCGCGGGCCATGGCTTCGAACGCGGCGCGCACGGCATCAGGATCAAGTGCGGCGCTGGCGTCGGGACCGAACACTTTCGGAAAATGGGCTGGCTGGATTTTGCCGAGCATGACATTGCAGTCGGTGACGGCAAGCGGGCCGCCGCGGCGATAGCTGGCCGGACCCGGATTGGCGCCGGCGCTGTCCGGCCCGACGCGATAGCGGCTGCCGTCGAAATGCAGGATCGATCCGCCGCCGGCGGCCACGGTATGGATGCTCATCATCGGCGCGCGCATGCGCACGCCCGCGACCTGGGTTTCGAACACGCGTTCGAATTCGCCCGAAAAATGCGATACGTCGGTCGAGGTGCCGCCCATGTCGAAGCCGATCACGCGCTCGAAGCCGGCCAGCTGGCTGGCGCGCACCATGCCCACGATGCCGCCCGCGGGGCCGGACAGGATGCTGTCCTTGCCCTGGAAGGTGCGAGCGTTGGTCAGGCCGCCGTTCGACTGCATGAACTGCAGATTCACGTTCGGCATCTGGCCCGCCACCTGGTCGACGTAGCGGCGCAGGATGGGCGACAGGTAGGCGTCGACGACGGTGGTATCGCCGCGCGCCACCAGCTTCATCATGGGGCTTACTTCATGCGACACCGAAACCTGGGTGAAGCCGATCTCGCGCGCGATGCGGGCCGTGGCTGCCTCGTGCGCGGTGAAGCGGTAGCCGTGCATGAAGACGATGGCCAGCGAACGCAAGCCCTGGTCGTAGGCAGCCTGCAGCGCTGCGCGGGTGGCGTTTTCATCGATCGCCTGCAGCACGTCGCCGTGCGCGCCAATGCGTTCATCGACTTCGATGACGTGGCTGTACAGCAGTTCGGGCAGCACGATATGGCGGTCGAAAATGCGCGGGCGGTTCTGGTAGGCGATGCGCAGCGCGTCGCGAAAACCGCGCGTGATGGCCAGCGCGGTCGGTTCGCCCTTACGTTCGAGCAGGGCATTGGTGGCGACCGTGGTGCCCATCTTCACCGCCTCGATGGCGGCCACGGGAATGGCGTCGGTGGCGGACAGGCCCAGCAGGTGGCGGATGCCGGCAACGGCGGCATCGCGGTATTGCTCCGGATTTTCGGACAGCAACTTGTGAGTGATCAGGCGTCCGTCAGGCTGGCGCGCAACGATGTCGGTGAAGGTGCCGCCGCGGTCAATCCAGAATTGCCAGTCCATATGAATCCCCAAATTTGTGTGTGCGCTATTGTAGAGCGGCGGGCTCAAAATTTTATCGGGAATATAATGAGGATGACGCAATATTGACCGCAATACAAAGGTACCTGAAATGAATCCACTCTACAGCGTTGCCGAAATACGGGATATCGAACAGGCGGCCGCCGCCACGCTTCCACCCGGCACGCTGATGCAGCGCGCCGGACTGGCGGCGGCATCGGCCGCGCACGACATGATGGCCGGGCAGCCGGTCCTGGTGCTGGCCGGGCCGGGCAACAATGGCGGCGATGCCCTGGAGGCGGCGGCCAACCTGGCGCAGGCCGGGGTCGAGGTCTGCATCATCCACCTCGCCGGAAGCGGCGCCGTGGCGCCCGAAACGGCGCGCGCCCTGGCCCGCGCCCAGGCCAGCGATGCGCGCTTCATCGACGCCATGCAGGCGGGCGAAGGGTGGGGCCTGGTGATCGACGGCTTGTTCGGCATCGGCCTGGGACGGGCGCCGGAAGGCCGCGCGCGCGAACTGATCGAAGCGGTCAACGCCCTCTCCTGCCCGGTGCTGGCGCTCGATACGCCGAGCGGCCTGGATGCCGACAGCGGCGCGGTCATCGGCATTGCCGTCCATGCCAGCCGCACCATCACCTTCATCGGCGACAAGCCCGGGCTGCATACGCTGGCGGGCCGCGACCATGCGGGCGAGGTGCTGGTGGCGCAGCTGGGCGTGGCGCTGCCGGAAGCGTCGGCCCAGCTGAACGAGGTGGCACTGTTCGCGCACAGCCTCGTGCGCCGCCCGCACAATGCGCACAAGGGCAGTTTCGGCGACGTGGCCATTGTCGGCGGCGCCAATGGCATGGCGGGCGCGCCGGTCCTGGCCGCGCGCGCCGCACTGTTTGCCGGCGCGGGGCGCGTGTTCATTGCCGCGATCGACCCGGGACCGTCCTTCGACAGCATCCAGCCCGAAATCATGTTTAGGGACGCGGCCAGCTACGACGGCAGCGCCAGCACCCTGGTGCTCGGGCCGGGCATGGGCAGCTCGGAAACGGCCCTCAGGGTGCTCCAGAAGGCCCTGGACGGCACGTCGCCGCTGGTCCTGGATGCCGACGCCCTGAACCTGATCGCCGCGCGCCAGCTAGCCGTACGCGGCGCCATCCTGACGCCCCATCCGCTGGAAGCGGCCCGCCTGCTTGGCGTGACCACGGCCGTGGTCCAGGGCGACCGCCTGGCGGCCGCGCGTGAACTGGCGGCGCGCTTCAATGCCATTGTCGTCCTCAAGGGATCGGGCACGGTCGTGGCCAACGCATCGGGCATGGCCGTCATCAACCGCACCGGCAACCCGGGGCTGGCCACGGCCGGCACGGGCGACGTGCTGGCCGGCGTGTGCGGCAGCCTGCTGGCGCAAGGCTGGCCGGCCTGGGAAGCCGCGCTGGGCGCGGTGTGGATGCATGGCGCCGCGGCCGACCTGCTGGTGGAACAGGGCTGCGGACCGATAGGCATGACGGCCGGCGAGCTGCCGGTGGCCGTGCGCGCCGTATTGAACCGCCTGGTCAGCTGACGATGCGGCCGGCGGCGATGGTGATGGTGCGTGCGCAGCGCGCCGCGATCGACGGATCGTGGGTCACCAGCACCAGGGTCGAACCGCGTTCGCGATTCAGTTCGAACATCAGCCCGATGACTGCTTCGCCGGTGGCCGCATCGAGGCTGCCTGTGGGTTCGTCGGCAAACAGCAGCGGCGGCTCGGTGACGAAGGCGCGCGCCAGGGCCACGCGCTGCTGCTCGCCGCCCGACAGGTACTTGGGATAGTGCTTCAGGCGGCTCGACAGCCCTACCCGGCCCAGCATGGCGGCCGCCTTGTCCTTGGCATCGTCTTCGCCGCGCAGTTCGAGCGGCAGCATCACGTTTTCAAGCGCGTTCAAATGGGCCAGCAGCTGGAAGGACTGGAACACGAAGCCCAGCTTGGCCATGCGCAGCCGGGCGCGGCCATCTTCGTCGAGCGCGAAAATATCGTCGCCCGCCAGGATCACCTTGCCGCTCGACGGGCTGTCCAGCCCCGCCAGCAATCCGAGCAGGGTGGATTTGCCCGATCCGGAAGCGCCCACAATGGCAAGCGTCTCGGCCGCTTGCACTGTAAAATCCACGCTGTGCAGGATGGTGAGCTCGCCGCTGGCGTCGGCCACGCGCTTGGACAGGTCGATGACCTGGATCGCCGGCATATTTACCGTACCGGAAACGTAACTATTGGAAGCTTCAGGAATGTCACGCATGCTTGTTATTCTCAAAAAATGGTCAATCTGCGGTGTGCTCCTGCTCTCCGCATCGGCCTTCGCCCATTCTGCACCAAAAACAGTGCTTGTGCTCGGTGACAGCCTGTCTGCCGAATATGGCCTCGTGCGCGGCGCCGGCTGGGTGGCGCTGATGGAAAAAAAGCTCAAGGACGAAAAAATCGAGGTCGCCCTGGTCAATGCCAGCATCAGCGGTGAAACCACGACCGGCGGGCGCATGCGCCTGCCGGCCCTGCTGGCGCAGTACAAGCCCGACATCCTGGTCATTGAACTGGGCGCCAACGACGGCCTGCGCGGCCAGCCCGTGGCGGCAGCCGAAGCGAACCTGCGATCGATGATCGACATGGCGCAAAAGAGCCGCGCGCGCGTGCTGCTGGTCGGCATGCGCATGCCGCCCAACTACGGGCGCGACTATACGGAACGCTTCTTCACCATGTTCAAGAAAGTATCGAAGACGACCAAGTCGCCGCTGGTGCCCTTCATGCTGGAAGGCGTGGCCGACAAGCCCACGCTGTTCCAGACCGACCGCCTGCATCCGAACGCCGAAGCGCATCCGATCATCCTGGCCAATATCTGGCCCCAATTCGCACCCATGGTCAAAGCTAAATGAAGTATCCCTCGCTGCAAAACTTTGCCGACGTCCTGCCGCAGCTGGGGCAATTCGATTGCATCATCGACGCGCGCAGCGAAGCCGAATACGCGCTTGACCATATCCCCGGCGCCATCAACTGCCCGGTGCTGGACGACGAAGAGCGGATCCGCATCGGCACCATGTACAAGCAGGTCAACGCCTTCGAAGCGAAAAAGGTGGGCGCCGCACTCGTGGCGCGCAATATCGCCCGGCATATCGAAACGAGCTTCATCGACATGCCCAAGGATTGGAAGCCGCTGGTCTACTGCTGGCGCGGCGGCAATCGCAGCGGCTCCATGGCGCTGATCCTGGCCAAGATCGGCTGGCCCGTGATCCAGCTCGATGGCGGCTACAAGGCCTACCGCGCCTACGTGAGCGAAGCCCTGGCGGTGCCGCCGGCGCTGCAGTTCAAGGTCATTTGCGGCACCACCGGCAGCGGCAAGAGCCGCCTGCTCGAAGTGCTCGATTCGATCGGGGCCCAGGTGCTGGACCTGGAACAGCTGGCGGCGCACCGGGGGTCGGTGCTGGGCAACCTGCCCAGTCAGCCGCAGCCGACGCAGAAAATGTTCGAGACGCTGGTCTGGGACAAGCTGCGCCGCTTCGATCCGGCGCTGCCGGTGTTCGTGGAGTCCGAAAGCAAGAAGGTGGGCCAGCTGCGGGTGCCCGATGCCATCATGCAGGCAATGCGTGGCTCGCCCTGCATTTCATTGACGCTGTCGCGCCCCAACCGGGTGCGCCTGCTGATGGAGGACTACCACCATTTTGCCGACAACCCGGCCACGCTGAACGCGCAGCTGGACTGCCTGGTCAAGCTGCACGGCCGCGAAAAGATCACGAGCTGGCACGCTCTGGCCAATGGCGGTGACATGCCGGTGCTGGTGGACCAGCTGCTGGTGGAGCACTACGACCCTGCCTACACGCGCTCCATCGACCGCAATTTCACCCAGTTCGCGCAGGCCGAGCTGCTGGAACTGAAGGACATCGGCGCCGGCGACTTCCTGGCCGCGGCGCGGCACCTTCACCCGCAAGCGACGTAAAAAAACCCGGCAGCGCCGGGTTTTTCGTCTTCATCTCGCGATGATTATTTTGCTGCGTCGGCCACTGCCAGGTCGTTCTTGAGGATCTTGGCTTTCGCCTTTTGCTTGAGCGCTTCAACATAGCTGAAGTTCTCCTGCTGGCCGAGCGCCTGGGCGATCTGTGCCTGCTCCGCCGCGCGGCGGGTCAGGTCCAGCTGCGCTGGCTGCGACACCTTGGCGATGCGGTACACACCGAAGCCCACACCCGGAACGTCCACGCCAACATAGGCTGGCAGCTTGGTCGCATCGGCCTTGAGCACGGCCACGGCGGCAGTCGGATGAATCTCGGGCTGCTTGGCGCGGGTGATGACCTTGGCGGCGCCAAAGCCTTCTGCGCTGCCGCTGGCCTTGGCCGCTGCCAGCCTGGCTTCGCCGGCCTTCTTGGCCATGGCCGCCGCTTCTTCCTGCGCCACGCGCTGGCGGATCACGGCATCGACTTCGGCCATCGGACGCTTGGCGGCCGGCTTGAATTCGATCACGCGGCCTGCCACCAGGGTGGTCGGCGCCACTTCGACGGCTTCGGTGTTGCGCTTGTTTTTCAGCGCGTCATCCGAGAAGATCGCCTTCAGGAATTTGGCATTGTTGACCGGCGAGGCGCCTGCGGCTGGCGACGGCGTACGCGACAGGTTGTCGACGGTTTCGATCTTCAGCTTGAGCTTGTCGGCCACCGGCTTCAGGCTGTCCGACTGTTCGTAGACGGTATTGGTGAACTGCTCTGCCAGTTCCGAATACTTCTTCGACATCTTCGCCTTCTTCAGTTCGGCCACGATCTGCGGCTTCACGTCGTCGATCGCCTTGGTGGTCGCCGGAACCACGCTGGTGACGGTCACGATGTGGAAACCGAAATCGGATTCGACCAGGTCGCTGATCTCGCCTTGCTTGAGCTTGAAGACGGTGCTTTCAACTGGCGCTGGCAGTGCATCCTTCTCGATCTGGCCCAGGTCGCCGCCCAGTTCAGCGGACGACGGATCCTGCGACTGCGCCTTGGCGATGGCCGCGAACGTGGCTGGCGCCTTGCGCACTTCGGCCAGGACCGCTGCGGCCTTGGCCTTGGCGGCTGCCTTGTCGGCGGCGCTGGCATCCTTCTTGGTGGTGATCAGGATGTGGCTGGCCTTGCGCTGTTCGGGGGTGCCGAAGCTTTTCTGGTTCTTGCCGTAGAAATCGGTGACTTCCGCATCGCTGACCGCTACCTGGCTTTCGACGACAGCCGCGTCGAACAGCACGTATTCGATCTTGACCTGCTCGGGAATCTGGAACAGGGTCGCGTTCTTGTCGTAGTAAGCCTTGACCATGGCGTCGGTCACTTTGACTTGCGGCAGGAACTCGGCCGCAGGGAACAGCACTTCCTGGACTTCGCGTTCCTGGTCGCCGATGTCGGACAGGCGGCCGGCCACGGTGCGTGGCACAAATGCGCTGGCCTGGACGGCGCCATTGATCTGCTGCAGGGCCAGGTCGCGGCGCATGCGCTCTTCGAATCCACGCTGGCTCATGCCTTGCGCCGCCAACAGGGCCTTGTACTGGTCCTTGTCGAAGGAGCCGTCCGGCTTTCGGAAAGCCTGCATGTCGGCGATGCTCTTTTGCAGGGCGGCGTCGCCCACGGTCATGTGGCTCTTGGCCATCTCGACCTGCAGCGCGCGTTCGGCCACCAGGTTTTCGAGGATGGCGCGCTTCGCTTCGGCGGTCTCGAACAGCTTCGGATCGAACTGGTCACCCATCATGCCGCGATAGCGTTCCATCTGCTGGCGTTGGGCTTCTTCCCATTCCTGCTGCGTGACTTTCTGGTTGCCGACCTTGGCCACTTCTTCGCCACCGCCGCCGCCATTGCTGTAGCTGCTGACGCCAACCACAACGAAGGAAGGGATGATCAGCAATGCCAGCAAAACCTGCATCCACCTTTTGTGAGTACGAATAAATTCAAACATGGTCTGCCAATTCGAAATTAAGAAAGCGATTAACGCACAAATAAAAAAAAAGGCGAACTCTCGTTCGCCTCTTCCTCAATGCTGGCGGAGTGGACGGGACTCGCCTACGGTACGCAGGCCGCGGAATCCCTTGCAAGGGATTCCCTTCGAGCCTCAACCGTGCTTCCCGCAGGGGAAGCACTCCTTCTACTACTAAGCTGGCGGAGCGGACGGGACTCGAACCCGCGACCCCCGACGTGACAGGCCGGTATTCTAACCAACTGAACTACCACTCCTGAATTTGGGTATTTTTTGGCGGAGCGGACGGGACTCGAACCCGCGACCCCCGACGTGACAGGCCGGTATTCTAACCAACTGAACTACCGCTCCTAAAAAATACGGGTACTGCAATGTCTGGTGGTGGGCGCTGAGAGGCTCGAACTCCCGACCTAAGCCTTGTAAGGGCTCCGCTCTACCAACTGAGCTAAGCGCCCAAGTCTGTCACAACTTAGATGCCTCCAAACATTTCTTCGGCGTTTGTCACCACACCGAAGGACATTAGTTTACTGCATCTTTCAGCGCTTTGCCAGCTTTAAATTTGGGGACTTTTGCTGCGGCAATCTTGATGGCTTCCTTGGTGCGCGGATTGCGCCCCGTGCGTGCGGCGCGCTCGCCCACGGTGAAGGTGCCGAAACCGACCAGGGTCACGCTGTCGTTGTTGCGCAGGCTGGCGGTAATGGCGTCGATGGTGGCATCGAGGGCGCGCGTGGCCGAGGCTTTGGAGATGTCCGCGGACTTGGCGATTTGTTCGACTAATTCTGTTTTGTTCACTGCGGCCTCATGGCAAAAGATTGAGACGCGATGGTACCGCAACCGCCAAAAAAAACAAGCGCCCGCAGGCGCTTGTCTGGGTCAATACAGCGACCGCGATCAGTGCTTGACGATCTCCGATTGCGCGCTGCCGTCGACCGGCGCGGTCGCGACGGCCACGGCCGGCACTTCCACCACAGGCGTGGGCATGCGTTCGAGCGCGATTTCAAGGACCTTGTCGATCCAGCGTACCGGAACGATTTCCAGCTTGTTCTTGACGTTGTCAGGAATGTCGGCCAGGTCCTTCACGTTCTGCTCGGGGATCAGCACCGTCTTGATGCCGCCGCGATGGGCCGCCAGCAGCTTTTCCTTCAGGCCGCCGATCGGCAGCACTTCGCCGCGCAGCGTGATTTCGCCCGTCATGGCCACGTCGGCGCGCACCGGAATGCCCGTGAACACCGATACCAGCGCGGTGGTCATCGCGATGCCGGCGGACGGACCGTCCTTCGGCGTCGCGCCTTCCGGCACGTGGATGTGAATGTCGGCTTTTTCGAACACGTCATTCCGGATGCCCAGGCGATTGGCGCGCGAACGCACGACGGTGCGTGCCGCCTCGATCGATTCCTTCATCACGTCGCCCAGCGTACCGGTGCGAATGACGCCGCCCTTGCCCGGCATTTGCACCGCCTCGATGGTCAGCAGATCGCCGCCCACTTCGGTCCATGCAAGGCCGACCACCTGGCCTACCTGGTTCTCTTTCTCGGCCACGCCAAAGTCGTAGCGGCGCACGCCCAGGAACTTGTCGATGTTCTTGCTGGAGACGGCCACCTTCTTGTCGGCCTTTTTCAGCAACAGCATCTTGACGACCTTGCGGCAGATCTTCGAGATTTCACGCTCGAGCGAACGCACGCCGGCTTCCCGGGTGTAGTAGCGGATGATGTCGCGGATGCCGTTTTCGGCCAGCGAAATCTCGTCTTCCTTCAGGCCGTTGGCCTTGATCTGCTTCGGCAGCAAATAGCGCTGCGCGATGCTGGTCTTCTCGTCCTCGGTGTAACCCGAAAGGCGGATCACTTCCATCCGGTCGAGCAGCGCCGGCGGAATGTTGTAGGAGTTCGAGGTCGCCACGAACATCACGTCCGACAGGTCGAAGTCCACTTCGATGTAGTGGTCCGAGAACGTGTGGTTCTGTTCCGGGTCCAGCACTTCGAGCAGGGCCGACGACGGATCGCCGCGGAAGTCCGCGCCCATCTTGTCGATTTCGTCGAGCAGGAACAGCGGGTTGCGCACGCCGACTTTCGCCAGCGATTGCAGTACCTTGCCCGGCATCGAACCGATGTAGGTGCGGCGGTGGCCGCGGATCTCGGCTTCGTCGCGCACGCCGCCCAGCGCCATGCGCACGAACTTGCGGTTGGTGGCCTTGGCGATCGACTGGCCGAGCGAGGTCTTACCCACGCCAGGAGGACCGACGAAGCACAGGATGGGCGCTTTCAGCTTGTCGACGCGTTGCTGGACCGCGAGGTATTCCAGGATGCGTTCCTTGACCTTGTCCAGGCCATAGTGGTCGCCCTCGAGGACTTTCTCGGCATTGGTCAGGTCGTTATTGACCTTGGATTTTTTCTTCCATGGCAGGTTGACCAGGGTGTCGATGTAGTTGCGCACGACGGTGGCCTCGGCTGACATCGGCGACATCAGCTTGAGCTTTTTGAGCTCGTTGCCAGCCTTGTCGAGCGCCTCTTTCGGCATCTTGGCGGCGATGACTTTCTTTTCGAGTTCATCGATGTCGGCGCCGTCTTCACCTTCGCCCAGTTCCTTCTGGATGGCCTTGACCTGCTCGTTGAGGTAGTACTCGCGCTGCGACTTTTCCATCTGGCGCTTGACGCGGCCGCGGATGCGCTTTTCCACCTGCAGGATATCGAGTTCGCCTTCCAGCTGGCCGAGCAGGTGCTCGAGGCGCTTGGCGACGTTGAAGATTTCCAGGATCACCTGCTTCTGTTCGAGCTTGAGCGGCAGGTGGGCCGCGACGGTATCGGCCAGGCGGCCGGCATCGTCGATGCCTGCCAGCGATGCGAGGATCTCTGGCGGGATTTTTTTGTTGAGTTTGACGTACTGGTCGAACTGCTGCACGATCGCGCGGCGCATCGCTTCGACTTCGGAATCGTCGCCGATTTCCGATTCGAGCGGCGTCAGGTCCGCGATGAAGTGGGCTGCCGTATCGCTGATGTGGTTGATGCGTGCGCGCTGCGCACCTTCAACCAGGACCTTGACGGTGCCGTCAGGCAGCTTGAGCATTTGCAGGATATTCGCCACGCAACCGATCTCGTAGATGTCGGACGCGGACGGCTCGTCCTTTGCGGCGGCCTTTTGGGCGGCCAGCATGATGCTCTTGCCCTGCTCCATCGCCGCTTCCAAAGCCTTGATGGACTTTGGACGGCCGACGAACAGCGGTATCACCATATGCGGGAAGACGACCACGTCGCGCAACGGCAGTAAGGGCAGCGTCGTTTGCTCGGTTAATTTGGAAGTTGTCATGGCATACCTTATAGAAAGCGTGTTTATGATGTTGGCTCGAGATGCCAAAACACAAGACCGGGAAAATAAATATTTTCTACAAGTATCTTAAAACTGAGAATAACTTGAATCGAATAAAAAACCGGACATAATCTAAATGAATATCGGAACATCAAATAAAAAAGCCACTTCGCAGCGCTTGCTACGAGTGGCTTTTCGATTGAAGCCTGATTCTTTTATTGAGGTAAATTGTACCGCCAAGAATTAAGGAATCAAACCCTTTTTGTTGTGTGCGCGAGGCACAATCTCAATTTTCACCTGACGCTTTGGCACTTTCGCTGTAAATCAGCAAAGGTTTGGCGCCATTCGTGATCGAATTTTCATCGATGACGACCTTGATGACGTTCTGCTGGTTTGGCAAATCGTACATCACGTCCAATAAGGCGTGCTCGAGAATGGAACGCAGTCCGCGCGCACCGGTTTTACGGGCCAATGCTTTTCGTGCAATGGCATGCAAAGCGGCAGGACGGATTTCCAGTTCCGCGCCTTCCATTTCCAGCAATTTCGAATATTGCTTGATCAGCGCATTCTTTGGTTCGAGCAGGATCTGGATCAGCGCTTCTTCGGTCAGTTCCGACAGCGTGGCGACCACCGGCAGCCGGCCCACCAGTTCGGGAATCAGGCCGAACTTGATCAAGTCTTCCGGTTCGGCTTCAAGCAGCACTTCGCTGTTGTTGCGCTGGGTCTGGCTCTTCACGCTGGCCGAGAAGCCGATGCCGCTCTTTTCCGACCGGTTCTGGATGATCTTGACCAGGCCGTCGAAGGCGCCGCCGCAGATGAACATGATGTTGGTCGTGTCGATCTGGACGAAGTCCTGGTTCGGGTGCTTGCGCCCGCCCTGGGGCGGTACCGAGGCCATGGTGCCTTCGATCAGCTTCAACAGCGCCTGCTGCACGCCTTCGCCGGACACGTCGCGGGTAATCGACGGATTGTCCGATTTGCGCGAAATCTTGTCGATCTCATCGATGTAGACGATGCCGCGCTGGGCCTTGTCGACTTCGTAATTGCAGCTTTGCAGCAGCTTCTGGATGATGTTCTCGACGTCTTCGCCCACATAGCCCGCTTCGGTCAGCGTGGTGGCGTCGGCGATGACGAAGGGCACGTTGAGCATGCGCGCCAGGGTCTGGGCCAGCAGGGTCTTGCCGGAGCCGGTAGGGCCGACCAGCAGGATGTTGCTCTTGGCCAGCTCGACATCGTCTTTCTTGCCCAGGTGCTTCAAGCGCTTGTAATGGTTGTACACCGCCACCGACAGGATGCGCTTGGCCGTCTGCTGGCCAATCACGTACTGGTCGAGCAGTTCGGAAATTTCGTGCGGCGTCGGCAGGTCGGACTTGGCGCCGGCGACCGACTCCACGTTCGACGTTTCATCGCGGATGATGTCGTTACACAGGTCGATGCATTCGTCGCAGATGAACACGGACGGTCCTGCGATGAGTTTCTTTACTTCGTGCTGGCTCTTGCCGCAGAACGAGCAGTAAAGGAGTTTTTCGCCGCTGGAGGATTTTTTGTCAGACATGGGCAGGTTTCTTTTGGATTGCTATAAATGTAAGCTAGTACGAGCGCGCAACAAGGTCGTGCAATGCCATGCTACCCGAAATAAAAAACAAACGCCCGAACGTTGTCGCGCCCGGGCGTTTTTTCAGCAACACTTACGTGGTTGCATCAAGCGCGGCTGGTAAGGACTTTGTCAATCAGACCATATTCCACGGCTTCGTCGGCGGACATGAAACGGTCGCGGTCGGTATCCTTGGCGATCTGTTCGACCGTCTGGCCGGTCTTGTCGGCCATGATCGAGTTCAGGCGGTGACGCAGGTAAAGGATTTCCTTGGCCTGGATCTCGATGTCGGACGCCATGCCCTGCGATCCACCGGACGGCTGGTGAATCATCACGCGCGAGTTCGGCAGCGAGAAACGCTTGCCCTTGGCGCCGGCGGCCAGCAGGAAAGCGCCCATGGACGCGGCGATGCCGGTGCACAGGGTCGAGACGTCGGGCTTGATGAAGTTCATCGTATCGAAGATCGCCAGGCCGGCCGAGACCGATCCGCCAGGCGAGTTGATGTAGAGCGAAATGTCCTTGTCGGGATTTTCGCTCTCGAGGAACAACAGCTGGGCCACGATCAGGTTGGCCATCTGGTCGTTGACAGGACCGACCATGAAAATGACGCGCTCCTTGAGCAGGCGCGAGTAAATGTCATAGGCGCGTTCGCCGCGGCCGCTCTGTTCCACGACCATCGGCACCAGGCCGAGTGCTTGCGTATCCAATGCCGGATTTCGGTTCATACCTGTCATTCCTTTATGTGGAGCTTAAAAGGGATTTAAGCTTGTGCGTTACTACCCATCAGTTCGTCGAAGGCCACGTCTTTGGTGGTGACTTTCGCTTTGCTGAGCACATAGTTGACGACGTTTTCTTCCAATACAAGGGCTTCGACTTCCGACAGGCGGCGACGATCGCTGTAGTAGTACTTGAGCACTTCGCGCGGGTCTTCGTAACTTTGCGCGAAATCTTCGATCTGGGCTTTGACCTGTTCGGCAGTTGCCTGCAGTTTGTTGTCGCCAACCAACTGCGACAGGATCAGGCCGAGGCGGACGCGGCGCTCGGCCTTGGTCGCGAACAGTTCTTGTGGGAATGGCATGTTTTTCACATCCATGCCGCGCTGGGCCATGTCGGCGCGGGTCATTTCGGCCAGGCGCTCGGAATCCTGGGCGATCATGACTTTCGGCACTTCCATGTCGGTGACCTTGACCAGGGCATCCATCACGGCTTCCTTGTTGCGTGCTTTCACGCGGCCGGCGACTTCGCGCTCGAGGTTGACCTTGATGTCGGCGCGCATTTTTTCCAGGTCGCCATCTTCCATGCCCAGCGAACGCGCGAAATCGGCGTCCACTTCCGGCAGGTGCGCCCATTCCAGCTGCTTCAGGGTGATCGTGAATTCGGCGGTTTTGCCGGCCACGTCCTTGCCATGGTAGTCCTCGGGGAAGGACAGCGGGAAGGTCTTGCTCTCGCCCACTTTCAGGCCGATCGTGGCTGCTTCGAATTCCGGCAGCATGCGGCCTTCGCCGAGCACGAAAGCGTAGTCGTCCGCTTTGCCGCCCGGGAATTCAACGCCGTCGAGCACGCCGACGAAGTCGACGGTGACGCGGTCGCCGCTGGCAGCGACAGGCTCGCCGCCGTCGCCATGCGCGCCGGCTTCGCCCTTGGTGTGGTAATGGACGCGCTGCTTGCGCAGGATGTCGATGGTTTTTTCGATTTCGGCGTCGGACACGTCGGCCTTGACGGTTTCAACTTCGACAGCCGCCAGGTCGCCGATGACGACTTCCGGATAGACTTCGAAGGTCGCGTCGAAGGACAGCTGGCCTTCCGGGCTTTCTTCTTTTGGTTCGATTTTCGGGAAGCCGGCAACGCGCAGCTGGTTCTCGTTGGCGGCTTCATTGAAAGCGCGGCCAACTTTGTCGTTCAGCACGTCCGATTCGATCTGGTAGCCGTACTGGGCCGCGACCATCTTCATCGGCACTTTGCCTGGACGGAAGCCCGGCGCCTTGGCCGTCTTGGCTTGTTGCTTCAGGCGCTTCTCGACTTCCGTACGGACGTCAGTCAGCGGAAAAGAGATCGTCAAGCGACGTTCGAGTTTACCCAGGGTTTCGACTGCAGTTGCCATTGTAAAAATCGTCCAAAAAAATATGAATTAAACTCGTGGTGCGAGGAGGGGGACTCGAACCCCCACACCATTGCTGGCGTCAGGACCTAAACCTGGTGCGTCTACCAATTTCGCCATCCTCGCGGGATCGCACCCAGTATTGCTGAATGCCTCTTACCGTCTGAAAACACAAAGGGCGCCCGACGATGAAACCGGCCGCCCTGCACTGCCTTTGTTAGGGGCTACAACTTCAACCCGGTATTTTACTGGATTTTCTGATCACATAGGGCAGTTTTTTAAAACGTGCTCTGGGGCGGTATAATGTGAAAACGTTTTCAGTGTTTTTGCAAATTTTCGCATATCACCCTCTCATGCCCATCGAAAAATCCCGCAAACTGCGCCAGGCCGGTCTGTTCGCCATCACCTGGCCGATCTTCATCGAACAGCTGTCGCATATCCTGCCCGGCATCGTCGACACTTTCATGGTCAGCCACCTGGGCGACGCCGCCGTGGCCGGGCTGGCGGTGGCGAACCAGATCGTCGGTTTTTTCATCATCCTGTTTTCCTTTGTCGGCATCGGCAGCGCCGTGGTGCTCACGCATCACCTGGGCGCCGGCGACGCGGCCGGGGCCGAGCGGGTGGCGCGCACGGCGGTGGGCGTCAATTTCTGGCTGGGGATGGCGGTCAGCCTGCTGATCTGGGGCTTTTCGGGCGACATGCTGCGCCTGTTCCAGCTGCCGCCGGCGCTGATGCCGTACGCGCAACCTTTCCTGGCCCTGATGGGCGGCACCCTGTTCCTCGAATCGCTCAACATCGCCTTCGGATCGGTGCTGCGGGCGCACGGGCACACGCGCGAAGCGATGGCCATCGCGCTGGGCATGAACGTGCTGAACCTGGCCCTGAACGTGGTGCTCATCTTCGGCATGTTCGGCCTGCCGGCGATGGGCGTGGTGGGCGCCGCCCTGTCCACGGTAATCAGCCGCCTGGCGGCCTGCGTGGCGCTGGCCTGGGTGCTGCGGCGCCGGCTGCAGCTGGCGGTGCGGCTGCGCTGGGTGCTCGCCTGCTCGCGCGACGCCCTCGCCCGCATCCTGAAGATCGGCCTGCCCGCGGCGGGAGAAAACCTGTGCTGGCAGTCGAGTTTCCTGGTGATCATCTATTTTGTCGGGCAGATGGGGCAGACCGAACTGGCCATTTTTTCGTACGCGATGCAGCTATCGATGGTCATGATGATGCTGGGCATCTCGATCGGCATCGGCACGGAAATCATGATCGGGCACATGGTGGGCGCCGGCGACCTCGACGCGGCCTACCGGCAACTGCTGCGCAGCCTGCGGGTCGGGCTGGCCATGACGATTGCCGTGACGGTGACGGTGGTGGCGCTCGCGCCCTGGCTGATAGGCATGTTCACGAAAGACGCCGCGATCGTTGCCGGCGGCGCCCTCCTCCTGCGCATGAGCCTGTTGCTCGAACCGGGCCGCACCTTCAACCTGGTGGTCATCAACGCCCTGCGCGCGACGGGCGACGCGCGCTTCCCGGTGCTGATGGGCATGTGTTCGATGTGGGGCGTGGCGGTACCCCTGGCCTGGCTGCTGGGCCTGCACCTGGGCTGGGGCCTGGTCGGCGTCTGGATCGCCTTCACCGCCGACGAATGGGTGCGCGGCCTGTCCATGTACGCGCGCTGGAAAAGCCGCGTCTGGGAAAAGCATGCCCACGCCATCCGCGCCCACGTCGCCTGATCCGTGATCCCGCTCTTGACGTGGGGACTGTCCCAGGTTATCAGGCAATTTATTGCCTGATAACCTGGGACAGTCCCCTGTAAAGAAGCAACTACAAAGGTAGCGACTATTTGGTGGCGGGAGTGCCGGGCTTCTTGACGCGGAAGCAGGTGGCGTAGAGCGCGGGCAGGAACAGCAGCGTCAGCGCGGTGGCCACCACCAGGCCGCCCATGATGGCGACCGCCATCGGGCCCCAGAAGACGGAGCGCGTCAGCGGGATCATCGCCAGCGCGGCCGCGGCCGCCGTCAGGATGATGGGCCGGCAACGGCGCACCGCCGCTTCGATCACGGCGTGCCAGGGCTCGGTGCCATTGGCGATGTCGTGCTCGATCTGGTCGATCAGGATCACGGAATTGCGGATGATCATGCCGAACAGGGCGATCACGCCCAGGTTGGCCACGAAGCCGAACGGACGGTCCAGCAGCAGCAGCGCCATCGCGGCGCCCGCCACGCCCAGCGGGCCGGTCATGAACACCAGCAGCGCGCGCGAGAAGCTGTGCAGTTGCAGCATCAGCAGCGTGAACACGATGAACAGCACCAGCGGCACATTGGCGGCAATCGAGGCTTCCGCCGCCTTGCTGTCGGCTTCCGCGCCTTCCAGCACGATCGCGTAGCCGGCCGGCAGCGAGGCGCGCAGGTCCTTGAGCTTGGCGCTGATCTGGCCCGACACGGTCGGCCCCTGGATGCCGTCGACCACGTCGCATTGCGCCGTAATGGCCCATTCGCGCGCTTCGCGCCAAACCACGCCCGGTTCCCACACGAAATGGACGCGCGCGATTTGCGAGATCGTCACCGATTTGCCCGATGCGGTCGGGATGTTGGTGTCGTTCAGGATCGAGATCGTGGCCCGCTCTTCCAGCGGCTGGCGCACCACGATGTCGATCAGCTTGTTGTCCTCGCGGAACTGGCCGATGGTGGTGCCCGACAGGATGGTGTTGGCCGCGCGCATCACCGTTTGCGAGGTCACGCCCAGCGCCCGCAGCTTGTCCTGGTCCAGGTCCAGCCGCAGCACTTTCACCGATTCATTCCAGTTGTCGTTCACGCCCACCGTGTTCGGGTTGGCGCGCATGATGTCCTTGGTCTTGTCGGCAATCTCGCGCACGGTCGCAATTTCCGGCCCGGAGACCAGGAACTGCACCGGATACGGCACCGGCGGCCCGTTCGGCAGCAGCTTGACGCGTCCGCGCACTTCCGGGAAGTCGTTGCGGAAGGTCTCGATGATCTTCAGGCGCAGCGCTTCGCGGCTCTTCAGGTCCTTGGCCAGCACCACGATCTGGGACACATTCGATTGCGGGAAAATCTGGTCCAGCGGCAGGTAGAAGCGCGGGCTGCCGGTGCCGACGTAGCTGGTGATGCTTTCCACATTGGGCTGCTTGCCCATCACGGCTTCGAATTTTTTGGCTTGCGCTTCGATGGCGCTGAACGTGGTGCCTTCCGGCATCCACAGTTCCACCATCAGTTCCGGCCGGCTCGAATCGGGAAAGAATTGCTTCTCGATGAAGTTGAAGCCGTACACGCCCAGTCCGAACACGGCCAGGCTGAGCGCGATGGTGGTCTTGCGCCATTCCACGCACCAGGTGACGATGCTGCGGAACTTCTGGAAGCCAGGGGTGTTGAACATGTCGTGCTCGCCGCCCTCGCCCGCCGCGTGCGGCTTGACCTTCAGGATCAGGAAGCCGATATACGGCGTGAACACCACCGCCACCACCCAGGACACGATCAGGGCAATGGCATTGACCGAGAACATCGAGAAGGTGTATTCGCCGGCCGCCGATGCCGCCAAGCCGATCGGCAGGAAGCCGGCCGCGGTGATCAGGGTCCCGGTCAGCATCGGCATCGCGGTCGAGGTGTAGGCGAAGGTGGCGGCGTCGAAGCGCGACATGCCCTCTTCCATCTTGCGCACCATCATTTCGACGGCGATGATGGCGTCGTCCACCAGCAGGCCGAGCGCGATGATCAGCGCCCCCAGCGATATCTTGTGCAGGTCGATACTGAAGATGCTCATGAACAGGAAGGTAATCGCCAGCACCAGGGGTATGGTCAGCGCCACCACCAGGCCGGGGCGGGCGTCGAGCCGCAGCGGCTTGGTGTGCAAGCCCAGCGCCAGGAAGCTGACCACCAGCACGATCACGATCGCTTCGATCAGCACGCGGATGAATTCGCCCACCGATGCAGTCACGGCGCGCGGCTGGTCGGCCACGCGCTGCAGTTCGATCCCCACCGGCAGCTTGGCCTTGATATTGGCCACGGTCGCGTCGAGCCCCTTGCCCATGGCGATGATATTGCCGCCCTTTTCCATCGACACGCCCAGGCCGATGACTTCCTTGCCGTTAAAGCGCATCTTTTCGCGCGGCGGATCCTGGTATTCGCGCTTGATGGTGGCAAAGTCGCCCAGTCGGAAGGTGGTGCCGTTGGCGCGCAGTTCCAGGTCTTCCAGGTCCTTGACCGTGTTCAGCGCGCCGGTGACGCGCACCTGCAGGTTGTCGGTCGGCGTGACGATGACGCCGGTCGCTTCCACCACGTTCTGGGTGGCGATCTGGTTGGCGATGACTTCGAAGGGCACGCCCAGCTGGGCGAATTTCTTGTGCGAGAACTCGATGTTGATTTTCTCGTCCTGCACGCCGAACTGTTCCACCTTCGATACCAGCGGCACCTTCAGCAGTTGCTGGCGCACGAAATCGGCGTAATCCTTCATTTCGGCATAGGTGAAGCCGTCGCCCGAAATGGCGAAAATGGAGCCGAAGGTGTCGCCGAATTCGTCGTTGAAGAAGGGGCCGATCACGCCGGCCGGCAAGGTCGGCCGGATGTCGCCGATCTTCTTGCGCACCTGGTACCAGGATGCTGCCGTTTCACGCGGCGGCGTCGATTCGCGCAGCTGCAGCATGATCAGGGTTTCGCCAGGCTTGGAATAGCTCTTGATCATGTCGATATAGGGCGTTTCCTGCAGCTTTTTCTCCAGCTTGTCGGTCACCTGCTCGGCCATCTGCACGGCGGTGGCGCCCGGCCAGATGGCGCGCACCACCATCACGCGGAAGGTGAATGGCGGATCTTCATCCTGGCCCAGGCCGTTGTAGCTGATGATGCCGCCAAGCAGCAGCGCAGCCATCAGGTAGCGGGTCAGGGGGATGTGTTCGAGGGCCCAGCGTGAAAGATTGAATCCCTTCATTTGGCAGCCTCGCTGGCGGCAGCCGCCACGACGGGGCTGGTATCACTGGCCGACCTTTCCGTCGGCATGATCTTGACCTTCTGGCCCGGCTTGAGCAGGTTCACGCCTGCCGTGACGACGGTCTGGCCGGGCTTGACGCCGCCCACCAGCACCACGTCGTTGCCGGAAGTGCCGCCCACCTGCACGGCGACGAGCTTGACGGCGCCGTTTTCGACGATCCACACCGACGTGGTCGCCTTCTCATGGAACAGCGCCGTCAGCGGCACCTTGATCAGCGGCACAGCCGTGGTGGTGGAAAACTGCACCAGCGCGGTCTGGCCCAGCTTGACGTCGGCGGCGCTGTCCGGAATCGAGACCTTGACCGCATAGGTGCGGGTGGCGGCGTCGGCCACGGGCGACACTTCGCGGATCTTGCCCGGAATGACCACGTCGGGCTTGGCCCACAGGCGCACGGTGACGTCCTGGACCTTGCGCAAGGTATCGACCTTGTCTTCCGGCAGGCCGATGACGATTTCCTTGTCCGCCGTCTTGGCCACCCGCACCACGGGGGTGCCGGGCGCGACGACCGAACCGACTTCCACGTCCACCGCCGTCACCACGCCGTCGATATCGGACACCAGAGTGGCGTAGCCGGCCTGGTTCGACTGGCCGAAATAGGCCGCCTGTGACGCATCCACGCTGGCCTGGGACGCGTTGTAGGCCGACAGCTTGGCGTCGAGCACGGCCTGGCTGACGAAGTTCTTGACGCGCAATTCCTGGTAGCGCTTGAGCTCGGCCTTGGCCAGGTCGCGCGTGGTTTCCGCGGCGCGCAGCCCGGCCTTGGCCTGGGCTTGCGAGAGGCGCAAGTCCTGGGGATCCAGTTCCATCAGCACCTGGCCGCGCTTGACGACGGTGCCCGGATCGACCTTGCGGGCAATGATCTTGCCCGGCACGCGAAAGGCCAGGCGCGATTCGACGCGGGCCCGCACTTCGCCGGGAAATTCGGAATCGATGCCGATGCTGCTCGCGGCGAGCACCATGGCCCGTACCGGGCGGATATCTTCCGCCTTGTCGACGGGTTTGGAACATGCAGTCAGGAACACGGCCAGCGCACAGGCGCCAAGCGCTGAAACAGGGTGCGGAAGGTTTTTCAGGGCGAACACTATGTTTTCCTTTACTATGCGGTGGACTTTGCACTTTGGACTCTAAAGATGTCACGATGCTACTACCGGCTTCAGCGGCGCAGCTAACTGACTTTTTAGTTAGTAATTATAATCCTGCAATCTTTAAATGCAAATGACTTTCGCGTCATTTAATTTCCATGCCCGTTGATCACTACGAAAACTTTCCTGTTGCCTCGGTCCTGCTGCCGCGCCGCCTGGTGCCCGCGGTCGAGGCGATTTACGCGTTTGCCCGCAGTGCCGACGACCTGGCCGACGAGGGCGACGCCCTGCCCGCCCAGCGCCTGGCAGCCCTGGCCGCCTATGAAGCGGCGCTGGACGCCATCGCGCGCGGCGAAGCCCAGGACGACCCGATGTTTTCCCGCCTGGCCGGCGTGATCGACCAGTACAAGCTGCCCCTGCAGCCATTTCGCGACCTGCTGTCGGCCTTCAAGCAGGATGTGGGCACCTCGCGCTACGCCAGTTTCGAGTCGCTGCTGGACTATTGCGCGCGCTCGGCCAACCCGGTCGGCTTGCTGATGCTGACCCTGTATGGCGCCGCCGACGAGGAGAATATCCGCGCATCGAATGCGATCTGCTCGTCCTTACAATTGATAAATTTTTTGCAGGATGTGGCGATCGACCGCGAGAAGGACCGCATCTACATGCCGATGGACGATCTGCAGCGCTACCGGGTGACGCCGGCCCAGCTCGACAAGTCCGAAGCCGACGTCCATTTCCGCGCCCTGATGCGCTTCCAGGTGGGCCGCGCGCGCATGCTCATGCTCGACGGCGCCCCGCTGGCCCTGCGCCTGCCGGGCCGCATCGGCTGGGAATTGCGCATGGTGGTGCAAGGCGGCCTGCGCATCCTGGAAGCGATCGAACAGGCCGATTACGACGTGTTCCGGCGCCGCCCGCAGCTGGGCGCGCGCGACTGGCTGCTCATCATCTGGCGATCGATTCGCATGCGCGCCGGACTTCGGCTATAGAATAGCGGCTTCGCTTCGCAAACCATTGCACTTTTGACCATGTCCCCTGACGAATATTGCCAACAAAAGACCGTCCAGAGCGGCTCCAGCTTTTACTACAGCTTCCTGTTCCTGCCGCCCGAGCGGCGCCGCGCGATCACGGCGCTGTATGCCTTTTGCCGCGAAGTGGACGACACCGTCGACGAGTGCACCGACCAGTCGATCGCGCGCATCAAGCTGGCCTGGTGGCGTAATGAAGTGGCGACCATGTATGCGGGCAAGCCCTCGCACCCGGTGATGCAGGCGCTGGCGCCCCACCTGGCCAGCTACCATCTGCAGGAACAGCATATGCAGGCCATCATCGACGGCATGGAAATGGACCTCGACCAGACCCGCTACCTCGACTATCCGGCCATGCAGCGCTATTGCTGGCACGTGGCCAGCGTGGTCGGCATCCTGTCGGCCAGCATCTTCGGGTTCACCGATCCGAAGACCCTGGCCTACGCCGAAAAGCTGGGCCTGGCCTTCCAGCTCACCAACATCATCCGCGACGTCGGCGAAGATGCGCGCAAGGGCCGCATCTACCTGCCGGTCAACGAATTGCAGCAATTCGGCGTGACCGCGGCCGACCTGCTCAATGCGCGCCACAGCGACAAGTTCGAAGCCCTGATGCGCTTCCAGGTCGAGCGCGCGAAACACGTCTACGACGAAGCCTTCGCCCTGCTGCCGCAGCAGGACCGGCGCGCCCAGCGCCCCGGCCTGATGATGGCGGCCATCTACCGCACCGTGCTCGACGAGATCGAACAGGACAACTACAAGGTGCTGAGCCAGCGCATTTCGCTCACGCCGCTGCGCAAGCTGTGGCTGGCGTGGAAGACCTACATCCGTGGCTAGGACGGCACGCAGCGCGGTCGTGATCGGCGCCGGCTGGGCCGGCTGCAGCGCGGCCGTCACCCTGGCGCAAGCCGGCTGCAAGGTCACGCTGCTCGAAGCGGCGCGTGTTGTCGGCGGGCGCGCGCGCGTGGTCGAGGCGCACGGCAAGCCGCTCGACAACGGCCAGCACATCCTGCTCGGCGCCTACAGCGCCACCCTGGGCATGCTGCGCCAGGTGGGCATCGATCCCGGCACGGCCCTGCTCAACCTCCCGCTGCAGATGCGCTACCCGCCCGCCAGCGGCGGCATGGATTTCCTGGCGCCGCGCCTGCCCGCGCCGCTGCACCTGGCCCTGGCGCTGTGGCGCACCAGCGGCCTGGGGCGCGACGACAAGATGGCGCTGGCGCGCTTCGGGACCACCGCGCGCTGGATGGACTGGCGCCTGCACACCGATTGCAGCGTGGCCGAACTGCTGCAGCGCTACGACCAGACCGAGCGCCTGACCCAGCTGATGTGGCGCCCGCTGTGCCTGGCCGCGCTCAATACCCCGCCCGAGCGGGCCTCGGCCCAGGTCTTTTTGAACGTGTTGCGCGACAGCCTGGGCGCCAGCCGCGCCAGTTCCGACATGCTGCTGCCCAGGCTGGACCTGTCGGCCCTGTTCCCGCAAGCGGCCTGCAACTACCTCGACAGCCAGGGCGGCACGGTCCGCACCGGGGCCAAGGCTAGCGCCATCAGCCCGCATGATGGCGGCTGGAAAGTCGACGCCAGCGGCGCCGCCGTGGGCGGCAACTGGAGCGTGTTCGCCGACCTGGTGGTCGTGGCCACCCCGCCGCCGGCCGCCGCCGTCCTGCTGGGACCGCACACCACGCCTGCCCTCTGCGCCCAGCTGCTCGGCTTCGAATACGAGCCGATCACCACCTGCTACCTGCAATATGCGCCCACGACTGCGCTGGCGCTGCCCTTCTACGCCCTGGTCGACGACCCGGACCGCGGCCATTGGGGCCAGTTCGCCTTCGACCGCGGCCAGCTCGACATCGGCCAGTTGGGCCTGCTGGCGGTCGTCATCAGCGCTTCCGCGCAAGCGAGCGCCCTGGGCCAGGCCGCACTGGGCGCGGCCGTGGCGAGCCAGCTGGCCGCCGTCTTCGGGCGTCCCGAGCTGGCCAGCCCGCTGTCGGTGCAGATCATCACCGAAAAACGCGCCACCTTCGCCTGCACCCCGGGCCTGGTCCGGCCCGGCAATGATGTCGGATTGACAGCACTGGCCCTGGCCGGCGACTACACCGCCTGCGACTACCCGGCCACCCTGGAATCGGCCGTGCGCAGCGGTTGCGGGGCTGCGCGCAGACTCCTGTCCCCCGAATTCGACCTCTAAGCCCCCAAAAATGCAGACTGTCGCATTCCCATGGTATTGCAAGCCCCGTTTTCGTAAAGTAACACCATCGTAAAAGCTTCTTGAAACGGGAAAGCAAAATGAACATCACCTTGGGATTGCGTGCGTTGACCTTGCTGGCATTTGTTGTCGCAAGTACATGCGTAATCGTCCGGCCGGAACTGATAGGCGGAAACGCCGCGGCCAAGGTCCAGACACTCAACTCGGTCGTGGCCCTGGGCCACAACTGACCGCAACGAATACGGAGCCACACCATGGGCAAACTTGAATTCCTCGATGCGCTCAAGCGAGCGATGACCGGCCTGGCGCCGGAACTGCAGGCCAAGACGCTGGCGTACTACGAACAGCGCTTCGTCGACGGCGTCGCTGCCGGCCAGGCCGAAGCGGACATCGCCAAGGCCTTCGACGATCCGAAAAAGATCGCCATGACGCTGCGCGCCAGCACCCACATGAAGGCCTTCGAAGAGAAAAAGAATCCCGCCAACGCCCTGCGCATGCTGGTTGCGGTCGTGGGCCTGGCCATTTTCAACCTGTTCATGGTGGTTCCGGCCATCGTCTACGCTTCCCTGCTGTTCGCCTTGTACGTCTGCGGCCTGGCGTTCTACTCGGCCGGCATCATCATTACCGCCAGCGGCCTGTCCGGCGCCAATGAAGTCGCCCTGTCCGGCCCGCTGCGTGAAATCTTCGTCCAGGACGACGGCGACCGCCGCAACGTGCCGACCAAGGTGCTGATCAGCTCGGAAGGCGTGCGCGTCTCGACCGATCCGCTGAGCGAACGCGACGAAGCCCGGGCAGCCGATGCCGAAGCGCGCGCCGCCGATGCCGAAGGGCGCGCCGCCGACGCCGATGCCCGTGCCGAAGACGCCGTGGTCCGGGCTGCCGACGCCGCCGCGAGGGCAGCCGAATCGGCAGGCCGCAAGGCTGTCCAGGCCGGCGTGGTTGCCGCCGGCGAAGCTGCCATCGCCGCGGCCGAAGATGCGGCCCGCGAAGTGGAAGCGGCCATCGACGAAGTCGAGAACGAAGAACGCGGCACCAGCCGGGCGATGCGCCGGGTCGAATCGGTGGCTGGCGAAGGGATCACCATTTCCACCGACATGGATGACGAATCGCGGGCCACCCAGACCGTGGTCGGCCTGGCCATGGTCCTGGGCGGCATCATCCTCTTCCTGCTCAGCCTGGTCGTGACCCGCTACACCTTCATCGGCATCAAGCGCTACATCCAAATGAATTTTTCCCTGCTCAAGGGAAATTAAAAGAATCTTCCGGAGAACGACATGCGTACACTCATCAAATTAGGTTTCGGCATGCTGCTGCTGGCCTTCGTGCTCATCGGCGCGTCCTTCAGCGTGCTGCGCGCCAACGGCACCAGCAAGCACACCAGCACCGAGGGCCGCACCGTCACCAGCGAAACGCGCAAGCTGGGCAAGGAAATCGAGACCATCGACCTGAACGGCCCGATCGACATGACCCTGCGCCAGGGCGCGGTGCCTTCGCTGATCGTGCGCGGCGAACAGCGCCTGCTGGGCAATATCGACACCACCCAGGAAGGCGGCGTGCTGCACATCGGCACCAAGGGCATGCTGCTGCACCATCGCCAGCCGCTGCAGGTGATCCTGGTGCTGCCATCGATCAGCAAGCTGATCATCCACGGCAGCGGCGAGAGCACCATCAACGGATTTTCCGGCGAACGCATCGACGTCCAGCTCTATGGTTCGGGCAACGTCAAGTTCAATGGCCGCTACAAGGACGTCACGGCCGGCGTGCACGGCAGCGGCGACATGGAATTGAACGGCGGCGCCAGCGAAAAAGTCGATGTGGCCCTGATGGGGTCGGGCGGCATGACCGTGGTTGGCCAGTGCAAGGAATTCAAGGCCGACCAGACCGGTTCGGGCGACCTCGACGCCGAGCACCTGGCGGCCGACCTGGCCAATGTCAACCTGCATGGCTCGGGCACCTCGGTGGTCCAGGCCCGCAAGTCGGCCGATGTCACGCTGCGCGGCAGCGGCGACGTGAGCGTGCTGGGCAATCCGAATTCTCGCAACGTCAACCGCACCGGTTCGGGCGACGTCACGTTCCGCGAGTAAGCCCCAGCCAGGCCAGCGCGCCGCGCGCAGCAAAGCGGCCGCTGGCGAAACAGGCAGTAAGCAGGTAACCACCGGTCGGCGCTTCCCAGTCGACCATCTCCCCCGCGGCAAACACCCCCGGCAAGGCCTTGAGCATCAGCGTGTGCGGATCGACGGCATCGAAGCTGACGCCGCCCGCGCTGCTGATCGCCTCATCGATGGGCCGCGCTTTGGTCAGCACCACGGGCAGCATCTTGATGGCCTGCGCCAGCTGTCCGGTGTCGCCGAACTGTTCCGCCGTCAGGCATTCGCGCAGCAAGCCCGATTTCACGCCCTTGATCCCGAGCCGGCTTTGCAGGTGGCTGGACATGGAGTGCGCGCCGCGCGGCCGGCTCACTTCGTCGTGCACGCGCTGCGCGCTGAAGTCGGGCGCCAGGTCGAGGTGGATGGTGGCGCTGCCGTCCTGCGCGATCTGCTCGCGCAAGCCGGCCGACAAGGCGTAGATCAAGCTGCCTTCGACGCCCGTGGCCGTGACCACGAACTGGCCCTGGCGCTTTGCCACGCCCCTGGCCGTGACGGCGACCGTGGTCAGTGGCGCACCGGCGTGGCGGCTGCTGAAATGCGCGCTCCAGCCGCCATCGAAACCGCAGTTCGACGGAACCAGGGGCGCGACCGCGACCTGCTTTTCCGCCAGCAGCGGCACCCAGGCGCCGTCCGAACCGAGGCGCGCCCAGCTGCCGCCACCCAGTGCCAGCAGCACGGCGTCGAAGCGCTGCGTGGTCTCGCCGTCCGGACCGGCGAAGCGCAGGGCCTCGCCGTCCCAGCCCAGCCAGCGGTGCCGCATGTGGAACTGCACGCCGGCTTCGCGCAGGCGGTGCAGCCAGGCGCGCAGCAGGGGCGCCGCCTTCATGTCGGTCGGGAAAACGCGGCCGGACGTGCCGATGAACGTCTCGACGCCCAGCCCGTGGATCCAGTCGCGCACTGCCTGCGCGTCGAACTGCGCCAGCCAGGGCGCCACGTCCGGCGCACGGCTGCCGTAGCGCGCGATGAAGTCGGCCTTCGGTTCGGAATGGGTGATGTTCATGCCGCCCTTCCCGGCCAGCAGGAATTTGCGGCCGACCGAGGGCATGGCGTCGAACAGGTCGACGCGTGCGCCGCCCTGGCAGAGGACTTCGGCGGCCATCAGGCCGGCAGGGCCGCCGCCAATGACAGCGACGCGGGGAATGGTAATAGCTTCTGGCATGGCCCGCATTGTAGACGAAAAACCGTGTAAAGGGTGCTTGACATCCGCAATGTCAGCCCGTACCATGTAAAGCATACTTTACCAAATCGGAGAAGCAGATGTACGAGAAACGCGTAGGACGCGCCTACCAGCGCGACTTGGCGATCGCCATGGTGGTCTACCTGGTCCTGCTGTTCGGCACCATCCTCTACGCCCGCGGCATGGCAGATGGCATTCTCCGCACGCTGCTGCTGGTGAGCCCCATCGTCGGCGTGGTCCTCCTGGTATGGGCCCTGGCCCGCCACATGCAGCGGGTCGACGAATTCGTCCGCAAGTTCGCCCTGGAAAACATGTCGCTTGCCGCGGGACTGACGGCGGGCCTGACGTTTACCTACGGCTTCCTGGAAACGGCCGGCTTTCCGCGCCTGTCGATGTTTGCCGTGCTGCCGCTGATGTTCATTCTGTACGGCGTCATCGCGTGCGCTCGCGCCATCGCGAACCGTGAATAATACCCTGCGCGCGCTGCGCGCCGAACACGGCTGGAGCCAGGCGCACCTGGCCGAACTGCTGCAGGTATCGCGCCAGACCGTGATCGCCATCGAGACCGGGCGCTACGACCCCAGCCTGCCGCTGGCGTTTACCATCTCGCGCATTTTCGGCAAACCCATCGAATCCATTTTCACTCCCGAGGAAAAAGCATGATCAAGCACATTGCCCTGGCCCTTGCCCTGTCGCTGGGCGCCGCCACCCTGGCGCATGCCTTTGACACCAACCGCTTCGCCGCCACCCTGGTGCCGGCCGAACGGTTCGAAATCGAAGGAACGCTGGTCGAACGCCACGGCGCGGGCGGCACGCCCCTGATCCTGATTCCGGGCCTGGCCAGCGGCGCGTGGGTGTGGCAGGAAACGGTGCGCCAGTTCAAAGGCGAGCATGCGATCTACGTGCTGACGCTGCCCGGCTTCGACGGCCGCCCCGCCATTGCCGGCAAGAGCACGGCGGCGGCAAGCGACTCGCTGCGCGAACTGATTGTCTCGCGCAAGCTGCTGCGGCCCGTGCTGATCGGGCATAGCCTGGGCGGCACCATGGCCATCGGCTATGCGACGCAGCATCCCGATGGCGTGCGCGGCGTGGTGTCGATCGACGGCCTGCCGCTGTTTCCGGGCACCGAGGACTGGGATGCGATCCAGCGCGCGCGGGTGGCGGAAGACGTCAAGTCGCGCCCGGTGGCCACGACGGCCAGCCTGTTCGCCAGCCAGCAGCAGGAATACATGCGCGGCACGGGCGTGGTCGACATGGCGCGCGCCGACGAACTGGCCAAGCTGACCGCGAAAAGCGAACCGGTGGCGGTGATGAAATTCATGGCCGAGGCGTTCGCGCTCGACCTGCGCCCGTCGCTGCCTGCCATCAAGGCGCCGGTGCTGCTGCTGTCGCCCTACTTCGATGCCGATGCGGAGCAGCTGCGCATGACCGAGGCAGCCAAGACGGATTACTACAAGGTGCTGATGGCGGGAACGCCGAACCTGCAGGTGGTGTCGATTTCGCCGGCCCGCCATTTCGCGATGTTCGACCAGCCGCAGCAGGTCACCGACGCGATCCGCGCATTCCTGAAAAAACTGCCCTAGCCGCCTGTCACCGGCGGGAAGAACGCCACCTCCCCGCCAGCTTCCAGCGCCGTCTCCGGGCCGCACATGACGTGGTTGAAGGCCATGCGCAGGGGCTTGTCGGCCGCCAGCGCTTCGGCCCACACGCCGCCGCGCTGCTGGAGCAAGGCGCGCACGGCGCCGACGGTTGTCACGCCGTCCGGCACGGCCAATTGCTCGTCCGATGTATCGAGCGCTTCACGCACGCTGGCGAAAAACTTCAGTCTGATATCCATGTTGCCTTAGTAGAGTATGTCGCTGAACGGGATGAAGCGCACCGTCTCGCCCTGGGCAATCGGATGGCCGGCGGGATTGTCCACCAGGCCGTCGCCCCACACGGTGGACGTGAGCACGCCCGAACCCTGGTTGGGGAACAGCTCCAGCCCGCCCATGTCGTTGATGCGCACGCGCAGGAATTCATTGCGGCGATCGGCCTTGGGCCAATGGAAGTCGGCCCGCATTGGATAGCCGCGCGGCGCCACCGGCCCTGTCACGCCCTGCTGGCGCAGGATGAACGGGCGCACGAACAGCAGGAAGGTGATGAAGCTTGATACCGGATTGCCGGGCAGGCCGATGAAATACGCGGAACCGCCGTCGCGCCGCACTTCGCCGAACGCCAGCGGCTTGCCCGGCTTGACGGCGATCTGCCACATGTTCAACTGCCCTTCGGCTTCCACCGCCGGCTTGATG
>Ga0187843_10000204_pt1 | contig 48139 bp, 41 predicted proteins | sample SpaLakP09_SKY_43_FD_134516 | JGI IMG/M metagenome (GOLD analysis project Ga0187843, IMG submission 134516) | Oligotrophic lake water microbial communities from Sparkling Lake, Wisconsin, USA - SP09_SKY_43 | ecosystem: Environmental > Aquatic > Freshwater > Lake | place: USA: Sparkling Lake... | reverse complement strand
TTTTGTTTTATTTTGTTTTATTTTGTTTTATTTTGTTTTATTTTGTTTTATTTTTATGTCTTTTTGTTCCTCCTTTTTTTGTATTGGTTTTGTTGTTATATTTATTTTTTTTGGTAAATTTATATTTATTCTGTTTTTTTAATGTATTTTCGTGTTCCTTGACAAGTCCTAATAATTTGTCATGCAATTCATCGTCGATTTCATCGCTTTCTTCATCACTGTCATCCTTATATTCACCTCCTATTTTGTTACCATAACTTAGAGCCCAGTTGGGTATCACCAAACTATCGAATAAATCAGAAACCTTATTAGAATCTCCTCCGCCTCCAACTCGAGTGTTTAAAGTCATGATTGGAGAGAACCCTGCTTTCATCATAATAGAGTTCACATTGAACCCTCCAGAATAAATTCCTTCTGCACTATCCGTATTAAATACTAATTCATTCGCTCCTATTTGTCCCATATTTGTCATATTATTCATATAAATATATCTATATTTATTAATTACTAGAAAAGCGCTTTATTTCAGGAACAGTTTTAATTGCTCTTTTTTGTCTTATGTGTTCCATTATTAGGTTCACTTGAGATTCATTTTTGATAACTTCGCTTAATGTCTTTTCTAAATATTTAAATGTTAGCGGTTCTTGGACCTTTGTGTTGACAAATTTAAGTTTGCCATCACTAATTTTAACCGTAGCATTAGAGAGATTATTGGTGGAAGCATAACTAGTAATGTTTTGTTCCAATATATTACGTTTGTCTCTTAATTCTTTGGATTTTTCGTTTAATTGTTTTAATTGATTATCTAATTGAACCCATTGTTGTATTTGATTTTCAAAGCTCATTATATATTATTTTTATAAGATAATATATATCTTGTATTCTATCTTATTACACCTTTTAATATTTCAAATGTTTAATGTCTTCTTCGTTTATGAGTTTTACCTCCCTGTTTTTTACGTCTAAATGATTGTTGCATACCTAAAATTCCAAATGGAACGATGGCTTGGTTAATCACTTCACCCCAAAGACCACCACGTCTTCCTCTACTTCTACCTGCAGTGCGTCTTCTACCTGCGGATTGAACCAACGATAAGTTTTGCGCAGAAGGGGTGCCTGTTTGGTTACTCGATTGCCCTTGAGCGCCTACATATTGTGAACCTGCTCTCCCTGCATAAGGTCCTGTTGCATCAAATGTTCTAGCGAATTGTGCATTTCCAGATCCGTTTACATAAGTGCCGTATGAAGCGCCTGAAGAATAATTACCGCCTCTTTGATGGCGACTTCTACTAAGACCGCGACTTCTACTACGACTACGACTACGACTTCTACTACGACTTCTATTTGCCATTTATATTAAATGAGAATAAAATAATATACGTCTAAATAATTTTTGAAATCGCCTGTTTATTTCGCAATAAACTAATCAAAATAACGAGTATCGTTAAAATCATTATAAAAATGAGAAATACTAACGCTACCGTTATGTAAATATATGGATTGATTTCATATAAAATAAAATCAATGACCGGTTTTAATAACATTTTAAATTCATTTTTTATATCGTCCCTCTTTAAAATATCTAAACATTGTTGAACCAAAGAATCTTTCATAATAAATAAAAATAAAAATTTTCCAAATATTTTGCGTGTTATTTTTTTTAAATTTTTCTATATTTTCAGTAATATGGAAAACATTATTGAACCAAATGAGAGATTTGATTTTACAAAACTTACTTTAGCACATCCAGTAGGTATTCAGGGTGGCGCATATTTTACTAAACTTGAATATAACAATAAACCTTTATATATTCAAACGAATAAAAGTCAAACACGACAAGGTTTTGTTAAAACAGGTAAAAAATATTACTGCGACTTAATGTTTGATAAAAACTCCGAAGCACTCATACATTGGTTCGAAAATTTAGAAGAAAGGTGTCAAAAACTTATATTTGAGAGAAGATTGACCTGGTTTCAAAATAATTTAGAAGAAAGTGACATAGAAACAGCTTTTAACTCTACAATTCGTGTTTATAAATCTGGCAAATATTATTTAATAAGAACAAATATTAAGAATAACCATAATAATTTACCTGCTATTAAAATTTATAATGAAACTGAAATACCATTGACGATGGAAGATGTAAAACCAGAAACAAATATTATTTCGATTTTAGAAATACAAGGCATTAAATTTACATCTAGAAATTTTCAAATTGAAATTGAAGTGAAACAAATGATGGTGTTGGATAACGAACCTATTTTTAATAATTGTTTAATTAAAACAAATAAAGCGAATCAAAATAATTTAGAAAGATTACCAGAGATTAAACCTTTAGACACCGAGACAACCTTAGACACCGAGACAACCTTAGACACCGAGACAACCTTAGACACCGAGACAACCTTAGACAATGTTACCATTTTACAAAATCACAATAGAGAGGAAGCTTTTGATAGTAAAAGCACTATAAATAGAGATGATATGTCACAATTACAAGACACCGAAAAAATAAACAATTCCAATAATTTAGATAAATTTGATGCGCAGCCTGAAACACATAATGTTGATGATAACCAAATAAATCTAGAAAAGAATGCACCACACGAACTAGGAGAGTTAAACGAGCAAAGAGACAATGAAGACGTTACTGAAATGTTAGAAGGTTCAATATCTCATAATATTCATTCAGAACTTTCTGAAAAAGCGGATGGTATTTCTTTAGAAATAGAAGAGTTAAATATATATGACGATATTTTAGATAACTTAAGTAATTTAGAAACAATTCAATTAAAAAAACCTAACCAAGTGTATTTTGAATTATATAAAGAAGCTAGAAATAAGGCAAAAATAGCTAAAAAGACAGCGCTTTTAGCATATTTAGAAGCAAAGAATATTAAGAAAACATATATGTTAGAAAATATATATGATAGTGATAGTGATATTGACGAAGAAATTGATGAAGTTTCAGAAAGTGAATTAGAAGGACTTTAATTTTAATAAAAATGTTTTACTCAAATGTTTAGAATAATTAATATGTATTCTAAAAATTATTTTATCATTAATTTTATATAATGACAGTCTCTTTGAAGAAGTTATGGAATGACTATGGAATTGGAGCCATTATTGTTTTATTAATTATCGCATATTGTGTTAGTTTATTTGCTGGTTATTTAGGTGCAAAGGGTATGGTTGGATCGGAGTCAAATGCTCAAATGCAAAAACAATACAAAAATACAAATGCACAAATGTCAGCAGGAGTCCGCGCATCGGACCCTAATGGAAACGAGGTCTTTGCGGCGGCAAATGGTGTACAAACAAGCATGCCAGGTGTCCCTTCATCGTGCTCTAAACCAAATATTCAAAATCCTGCCGAACTTTTACCTAAGGATTCTAATTCCCAATGGGCTCAATTAAATCCTTCTGGTAAAGGTGATCTTGCCAACGTTAATTTATTAAAAGCTGGTTACCATATTGGTATTGATACTATTGGCCAAAGTTTAAGAAACGCCAACTTACAAATTCGTTCTGAACCTCCTAACCCACAATTGTCAGTAGGACCATGGAACCAGTCGACAATTACTCCAGACTTTCAGCGTGTGCCTTTGGAGATAGGCAGTGGTGCACAATAAATGAATTATAACATTTGTTACCATTATGGAGTCATGTTATAATTTCAATGAATTCTCAAAATCTTTATATTCATCATTTTTACATATATAAATATTTTGAACTCTATTTTCATTTGTAATTTTTTCAATTATTTCACATAATTCACTTAACCAATCATATTTATTATTATAGACATCTTTCTGTAATATTCTAATAACAGAAAAACCATTGTCATTTGCGCATTTCATCTTATACAAATCATTTTTTCTTGTTTCTTCTGGTGATTGCCATTTACCAATTTGTTCGAAATGTTGTTTTCCATCTAATTCAATAATTGTTTTTCTTTCTTCAATCGCAAAATCAAATGGCAAATGTTTTTTGTTTTTACACCAGTGAACCTTATATTGTCTCTTTATTGTATTATAATGTTCATGTAATTTTTTATATAGGATCAATTCTGTTTTATTTACACAAAATGAACACCAAACACCTTTAGTTACATCTGATAATTGACATCTAAATACTTTATCACATTCATTACAATCAAACTCAAATATTTTATTGGTGTTTTTGAACAGACTTCTGGGGTCTATTTTTTTGTCATTTAGAAATAGACTTTTTTCTACAGAAGCAAATGAATTATGAAAACACATAATACAATCTTTTTTCTCGCATAATTTTTGATGAGAGCAAAACGAACACCAATGTCCTTTGCTAGTAATATCTTTTATTTTCATAATAATGGTGTGGGCACACTTATCACAATTAAAGATAAATTTTTTCTCGCTACCCCTTAATACTTGTCTAGGATTTAATTCATTTTCACTTGACCAATAAATAGACTTTTCATGTGAAGCAAATGATTTATTGTAACAAGTATCACATTTATCATTATCACATAATTTTCTATTATAACAATACGGACACCAATTATTACCTTTATTTATATTTAACAGTGTGCTCTCAAAATCATGACCACACTCACAATCAAACCAGAATTTCTTATGTGAATTTAAGGCTACTTCGTTTGGACCAATTGCGTTTTTATTGGACCAAAACTTCGATTTAGGATGTTGCGAAAACATATAGTTATTATTATATAACATAATTTTATTTCATTTATTTTTATTACGATATTATTTATTGTTTTGCTCTACTTTTTATAAAAGTGGATTTTTTGCTCTACTTTTTATAAAAGTAGATTATATGGAGAAACATGGTATATTTTTTTATATTTTTATAGGATTTATTCTTTTTCTTTGTTTAGCTATATATTATCAATCAGACGCATATAATCTTAAATGTATCATAGCATCGGAAGACGGAAATCGTTATTGCGTTAGAGAAAGGGAAAAACTAGAATTAGCCGCAAATCTTTTAGCACAAGTTACCCAAAAAATGAAAGATATGGTTACCTATATGAATTCCAAACATCCAGAAGATGGACGCACCAAACGGCTTGTGGAAGGTTTTAATCCAAAAAAAATCAGCGAAACATTGCCCACCAGCGAGTTAACTGCTTATAGTGAAAACAAAGGAGAGAAAATCGCCTTCTGCTTAAACACTACCAAAGAAGGTAATAAACTAATCGATATTAATACGCTGACATTTGTTGCCTTACATGAGTTATCACACATTATGACCGAATCTATTGGACATAAACAAGAATTCTGGGAAAACTTTAAATTTTTATTACAAAATGCAAAAGAAGCAGGTATTTATGACCCAGTCGATTATAAGAAATCACCACAAGAATATTGCGGTATGACTATAAACGATAACCCATATTATGATTTGGCATAAATTCAATTACCGTTATAATGATTGACAGCTTCTATTATATTATTTATACAGACTAATTTTTTTTGTATAAATGCGATTCTGCTTTCATTTCCAGGAGTTTCTTTCAATTCATCTAATTCACATAATAATTTAATAGCGCTGGCTATGCTTTTTTTACGTATTTTCTGGCAAAAATTCTTTGTCAAATATGTCATTACAAAGTAAAAGAATAAGTTTTTAATTTATTTACCAACGATAATAAATTAAAAATAATAATAGATTTATATATATGTCAAAATCATCATCTATAAATTCATCAGACACAACAAAGAAAGAATCTTTAGATACCCATATATATAAAATAAAAAAACTAATAAATGGAGATATAGATACTATATATGTTTTTAATGGTAGAAAAAAAGCAGAATCAGACGAAGAATTATTTAAGAAAATATTCACTGACGAAGAAAATGAACAAATTAAGAGACAACGAGTATCTGTAAAGTTTTCGGACCAACAAATTCATTTTGACGATTCTATTGGTACTATTAAAATTAAAATACTGAATGAACTCAAAAAGGAGGTGTCCTTAGATGAAATGTATCTCTATTGCCAGAAAATAGAAACGTTAAATGCGGTCTCTGTGTATCAATCACTTACACAAAAAAACAAACTGGAATTAACCAAACTCAGATTAGAACAATTCATGTCCAATATTGTTAGTGATGAACATGGCAACCCAATTAAAATGCCAGAAGAGAAGGATTTTTATACATTTGATGATATTTTTGAAATGAAATTCGATAATAAAAAATATATTGTAAACAAAGTGTTAGGTCAAAAATTCTTTATTGTTGAAAATGAATATCCGTTTGTATGCAATCCTTATATGGTCAATGACTATGACAAATTTCTAGAAAAATCTGCTCGAAAATCATTAACCACTTTAAATAACCATTTATTATTAAATAGCGGAAACATTGTCGATAATAGTATTTATTTATGCTTGGCGGAAGACGTCAATTCTTATATGGGTAGAAAAGAGTTATCCGAAGAAACTACTATGAAAATCTATTATCCATTTTTATATAACAAAAATATTAATAATTTGGAAGACATTGAAAAACAGAGAAATAAATTAATTCAAGGGAACCAAAAATTGCTGAACGAGAAAACGCTGAATACATTTAAAACAATTGACATGTTTTATGATGTGTATCATTTCAAAAAATCCGAATTAAATTACATCAGCAAAGGAATTAAATATATTAAAGCGGTTTTACGACCAGAGTTCTCCATTAAAATTCCTCTGGAAGTGATATTTAAAGTGGTTCATGCCACTTCCGAAAACCCATTGATTAAATATAATCCTTCGTCTAGACAAGAAAACGTTTATAGACTTTTTACAGACAAAATTGCCACCGACGGTAGAAAAATCCCTTCTTTAAAAAAAGCGACCATTTTCAAATTAAAAAAAACAATTGCTAGAAGTAAGTCTGTTGCGGTGTATATAGAGACTACGAATATAGAAACGACGCATTCTTTAGTGTGTGAGTTTGACGAAGAAGGTTATATAACCATCATTTCGGAATTTACTACTGGTGTTACTATACATGGTATAAATCAAATATTTAAAACCGCCGTGAATCCAATTATTACAGAAATAAAAAAAAATTTAGAACAAAGTGGGTACAAATTAAATGTATTTAATAATGTAGACGACGAAAACGTTGAAATAAAACAACTTACCTACGAAACACAAATAAAAATTACAAAGCCATTGGATATTGATGCTTACCAGGGTTGCATTTCTAGTGTTTTTATTAATGAAACCAATGCCTTCAAAGGAAATACAATAAAGTTGCGTTTTAAGCGTGTAGCAAATTACAGTAATTTTACAAGTCAAGAAGCGTTTATCTTAGAAAAATCCGAGCAGGGGTTAAGAGGTGACCAAATTATAGAAGCTCTTTTGGAAAATTTTAAAGATGACTTAAATCGTAAAGAAGCCGAAGAAATGGTGAGAAAAATTGCGAATGAGCTGGAAATTGAACATGGTGTTAGAAAATCTGATATTAAAATTAAGAGCAGTCCAGGATTTAAAACGAATATATCACTTGAAAAGGAAACTGGCATCATAACAATTGTCACTGAAAACATTAACAATATCAATTATTTATATTCTTTACCCATTTATTTAGACACATTAGTTCGATTGACACAAGATAAGAATTCTACCGCGTATCCTGTGAAAGAGATAAACCATTTATGTTTAACAAAGGAAAAACATGATATATTTGTGGATGACATTATTTCGACATCGGAAGAGTCGGCATTAAAATCCGAAATTCCTTCTCTCGAGCCAGGTGACGAACAAGTGCAATACAATAAATTTCAAACTGTGGAAGTGAATAAACCAAAGGGTGCAATGAGTTTATTTTTTGATGATGACGATGATGATGACGAAAATGAATCAAGTAATGAATATGGGGGTGGTAAGGATATGGAAATAGAAATTTCAGGAGGAGACGATGATTCAGATTCATCTATTTCAAGTGAGAATGACAGCGAATCTAAGACTCTAACATATAATGGTGTTACAGTTCCTAGTGGGTTAAGCAGCGGTGATTCTATAGAATCGAATGAAGCATCGAATGAAGCATCGAATGAAGCATCTATTGACGTATCTCCTGAAGAATCTAAAATAAATGATAAATCTGACGCCAAATTGGATTCATTTGATATAGTTTCTTCTCCAGAAAAATCAGAAGAACCAGAAGAAGAATCAAAAGAACCAGAAGAAGAATCAAAAGAACCAAAAGAACCAGAAGAACCAAAAGAACCAGAAGAACCAAAAGAACCAGAAGAACCAAAAGAACCAGAAGGAGAATCAAAAGGAGAATCAAAAGAACCAGAAGGAGAATCAAAAGAACCAGAAATGGACGAAAACTCTTCGGATGAAGATGAAGATGACGTAAGAAATATTGATGGAATGAAACTAAACAAACCATATTATTTTCAAACTCTTATCGAAAAAAAGGACCCTGTATTGATTTTAAAAGAAGACACTCCACAATTTAATTCTTATCCTAGAACATGCAGTTCGAATATGAGAAGACAACCTGTTATTTTAACAGACGAACAACTTGCCAAAATCAATAAAGAACACCCTGGGTTTTTACGCGACGAAGATGTTGTAAAATATGGTTCGAATCCAAAAAAACAATTTAATTATATTTGCCCTCGCTTTTGGTGTTTAAAAAACAATACGTTTGTTGACCCTAAGGATTTAAAAGAGGTCGTTGGAAAAGACGGCACAAAAGAATTGGTGCATCCTACCTGCGGTAAAGTATTACCAAAAAATGAAAAGAAAGTGAAACATGGTTATTACATATGTGAATTTTATACACCAAAACCAGGTAAAAAAGACCAAAAAAAATATCCCAGTTTAATTCCTGATTCACATCCAAACGGTTATTGTCTTCCTTGTTGTTTTGATAAATATAATACAGAAGGCAGAATGAAGGCTATGGATAAATGCATAAACAAAGACAATAAACCGGAAGAAGGTGAAGACGAAGAAAGGCGCGACAATGGCGAAGAAAAACGTGGTGCTCCGACAAATATCAGAAAAAAAGTAATCGAAGACAAGGAAGAAGATGAATATATTAAAGGACCTGACAAATTTCCTCTTGAACCTGGACGATGGGGCTATTTACCTGTAGAAATTCAATTAATGCTACGTGAAGTAAATGCGGATTGTCAAATAAGTAAAACAAATACCAATCTAAAAGACAATCATCCGTGTTTACTTCGGCATGGTGTAGAAGTGAATAACAAGCAATCTTTTATAAGTTGTATATCAGATGCTATCTTCTTCGGTAAAAGAGTCCTGGATGAAAATAATAAACCCACGAATCAAATGGCAAAAAACTTGACAATTAAGGAAATGAGAGAACGTATCATAAAATCTATATCGATTGACACATTCATCACGTATCAAAATGGTAATTTGGTAACCGATTTTAACGATTATAATAAAACCGTTGATGTGAATGAATATAAAACCACGAAATTATTTGCAAAATTAGATATGAAAAAAGAAGACGATAAGTTATATTATTCAAAAGTTGTTTCAGCATATGAAAATTTTATTCGTTTTTTAAAAGATGATGACGCGTTGATTGACCACACCTATTTATGGGATATTATAAGTATGCCAAATAAGTTTTTGTTTCCAAATGGGGTGAATCTTATCATATTTCAACTTCCCAAAGATGATATAACAAACAATGTTCAATTATTATGCCCCACAAATCATTATTCGTCGGAATTTTACGAAGCTAGAAAACCAACAGTTATTTTAATGAAGGACGACGGATATTACGAACCCATTTATTCATATTCTACAAATAATAAAAAAATATCTATTACAAAAGAGTTCAAAGAATATGACGCAAAATTATCGAAAACAATGCGTGTTGTCTTTAAGGAAATCATTCGGCCCTTTTTCGATTTAATATGTAGACCATTAGAGAGTATGCCAAATGTGTATAAAGCAAAGCGTCCTCTCTTGCTTTCTGATTTGGCGCAAAAATTAGATAAATATGAATATTCCATTCAAAAAATGGTGGTAAATTTCAACAATAAGGTTATCGGTGTTGTTGCCGAAGAACCTGAACCATCCAAACGAAGTGGATTTATACCATGTTATCCTTCGGCAATTGACGAAGATATTAAAAAAGGACTAGATTTTGTATTTATGACCGACGTCACCTTGTGGAACACGTATATTGATACCGTTCAGTTTTTAAATAAATTGGATAAAAGAAGTAAAAAACGCAGAGCGGAGCCTGACATTCCTTGTAAGCCTGCATTCAAAGTGGTTGAAGATGAACATGTGGTGGGGATTTTAACAAATACAAACCAATTTATACAACTTTCTCAACCGATTCGATTAGACGAAGTAGATGCGGATTTAGATTTGCCTTCGCTTGATAACGATAATTATATCGTGAATGTAAAAGCAAAACCTATGGTTTATGCCGACACTGAAATAACGGTAAGACAAGACGTAGATAAAGACCGCGTGGATTATATAAAAAAAATACGCATGGAAACGAGTTTTTATAATGTATTTCGAAGCACGATTCGTATTTTAATAAATGATTACGAAAACGCCAAAATTCGAGAGAAAATAGAAAATGAAATGTTCAAGGAATATATTATTTATTCGGAAAAATTAAAAAATATCGACGATTTATTACGTGAATTAGTAAAAGATAAAATACAATTTACAGGTGACGAGAATTATTACAAATTAATAAATGAGGTATCTACCTGTATCATGAAAAATAAAGAATCTTGTTCAGCTACTCCGAATTTATGCGTGGTTACGGAAAAAGGAAAATGCAATTTAATACTTCCTGAAAAAAATCTTATTACAAATAAAGTTAACGAGCCAATTTATTATGGTAGAATGTCAGATGAGTTAATTAGATATAATAGAATTAAATCATTTATGCTTCAACCACAAACATATTTGTCCTTTGGTAATATTAGCTACAATTTAAGAGATAACGAAATCATATTGATTGAATCGTTATTAACACAGGAATACTTTGAAACATTGACGCCTTCAGTTACCAATAAATATATCAAACACAATTCATATGATGAAGTGGAACCTATTATATCTCAGGTATACGATAATACAGTGAATATGCTCGATGACAGTAAAAAAATAAATGAAGAATCTTGCGATAAAACAGAAAAAGACCATATTACGTCTGGAGTGTGGAAAAACTGTTTTCCTGCAAATTTTACTGAAATAGAATACGATAAAAATATTTCTTGCTCCTTTAAAATTATTATTGAATTGATAGAGAGGAAAACTGGTAATAAATTAACCGTGAATCAGATAAAAAATGAGCTGTTTGAAGAATATAAAAAGTATTTGACTGAATATGGCAAGAAAATTGTAGATATTTTAATTTTAGAGGGTAAGAAAACATTGGGAGACCAAGTCCACGGAGAAATTATATCGTTTGCCAGCTTAATATATACGGATAAATATTTTTTAACAACGCTGGATTTATGGTTACTTGTGACGAAATATGAAATACCTACGATTTTTATATGTCAAAAGTGGATTTTACAGACGAAATACGAAAAACATGAGATGGTTGGTTATGGTAATAAAGAGGACAAATTTGCGTTTATTTTGCTACCTGGATTTGGCCCAGAAAAAATACCCAAGTATAAATTAATTAAAAGTAATGATGGTGAAGTCTTTATTTCACTGGACAAATTAAATGGGGAATGTTTAGACAGAATATATAATTTATTTGATGACGTTATGGTTATCGAAAATTATTTGAAACATTTTACAAAACCCAAAAAGACGAACTATGAGAAAAAACAGCCGCGAAAATTAATCATTGAAAGTGACTAAATTTGCGTATATACTCTAACTCGTAGAGTCTATGTCGGAAGTATCATCATAATCTTCGAGTTGTTCGACCGTTACTGCGTTATTTTCTACAATATCTTCTTCGTCGTCTTCTTCGTCGTGATATACTTCATTATTGTTGTTGTCGGCTACTTGATTGGTGTTGATGCCGTCGTCTTCATCTTCATCATAATCTTCTTCTTCATAATCATCATCGTTAAAATTTATATGATTCACAAAATTAAATGTAAATGACCGTCGCACGACAACTGATTCATTTACATAAATAGCATCATTATATTTTAAATGGTCTGATAAATATTCAGTATTTTGTTTTTCCACATTATTAAAAGCTATATGTTTATCATTAAACTCAACAACTCTACCAGTCAATACTCTTTTAAAATCATCCGCGTAATTGGTTACAATTTTATATGTTTTTCTACCAAATTGTGGATTAAACTTATGAAACATGATTAACTTTTGTTTTAAAATATAAGACGCTTCCCTTCTTTTATGCGCTAAATACGAATATTGAGACCTCATAAATATTAACAAATATGGTTTCATTATTTTTATTAATTTATCTTTTGGAAACTCTTTATGAATTATTATTCTATGATGTAGAAATAATTGTTTGCAATATTGATTATAAAAATCAATCATACCTTTAATTTCATCAATCAAAATATTTGACGGCGAATTTTCTACAAAATGTTTTATAGAATATTCCCTCAAAACATATTCATTGTTAATTTTAAATGACGTGAGATTAAAGTCTACGTTGAAAAATTTAAAAAATAATTCAGGGTAATAATCGGTTTTATAACGTATATAAAAATAAATATTATACAAGGTTGATTTCTGAAATGGTATATTATCGTATGGGTTTTTAATACACTTTGGTTCTGAAAAATGCATATGTGAATTTGTTAAAGCACAATTTATAATTTTTATCAAATCGTTTATATGAAATAAATATTTCGATTTGTTATGAAAGATGCATATAACGTTTTTTCCATTTGGCGTCAATTCGTTTAAACACATATCGGCATTTACAACGATTTTGGCCCTTTTGAATTTATAATGATACACAAATCTATTTAATATGTGGTATGCATGTTGAATTTTACAAAAATAATGAATAAAGCTCTCCTCCTTGCTATTTTTTATTAAAAAATTTTCCAATGTTTCCTTTAAAAATGTGAATTTATTTTTGACATTGATTTCTTTCGTTAATAGCAACTCAAAAAACAATTTGATAATATTATCAATGCCATCGTCTATGTAATTGTATAAAAAAACATTGTTACCTGTTTTTAAAATATTTTTGATTATTGATTTATAAGTAGACATTATATAACTATCATAATTTATATTTAATATATTATGATATACATTTATTACATTCAAAACTAAACTAGAGTGAACCAAAGTGTTGTAAAATCGTCAAATATGCTATCTATAAAACAAAAAATCCCCGCTACCTGAATCGAACAGGTGACAATTTGATTACGACTATTCATTAGATCTTGGAATCTACAGTCAAACGCTCTACCAACTGAGCTAAGCGGGGGTTGGTCACAAATACCGATAATAATGATAAGAATACTATAAATAAAGTAATACCTTAGATATTTTATTGGGTGATTTATTATATTCAACAAATATTATTACGGCATTATGTAGTAAAAAAATTGATTACTTTTTATGGAAATATATAAATTATAATTATAAAACCACCAAAATATGACTTCAAACGAGACTTCAAACGAGACTTCAAACGACACTTCAGATACATATGACAAAGTTCATGAATTTATTAATAATTATTACGAAAAACTGGATGAGCTCTATAATAATAGAGAAACGAATGTTAACACTCAGTTTAACCGTTATTTAGACATGGAACGACACATGAAGCGACTAGAAGAGTATTATGAAACACACGGAGAATATCCTCCTCTAAATTATGATATGCTTCATGGGAAAAAACGACAAAGGTTAGTAAAAAAATATTTTGTAGAACTAACTAACCTTGAATTATTACGAGATGAATTAAAGAAAAAAAAAGTTAAATTAAATAAAAAAATAGATAAAATAGGTAGCTCGTTTATTCATGAAAACAGTAAATTACAAAAAATAACAAATAAAAATAAAAAAATAATAGAACACGAAGGTTGTAGCATTTGCTTTGATAACCATAAAATTAATAAAATGATTACTACCTGTTGTGGTCATCATTTTGGAAGAATGTGTTTTGCCCATTATATTGATGTAAATTATGAAAATAATAATAACATTGTATGCCCTTTATGTAGAAACGATAACTTGGAATATTTCACAAAATACCATTAAACACAACGAGAGAAGCCTCGCGAAAAATGTTTTGGAATATTTTTCGTTTGTAATTCGGTGTTTATACATGTGCAAAAAGTGTTATAATGTAAAAAAAATTTTTATTTTTATATTATATTTTGATTCTGTAGTTTTTTATTTTACTATTATTTTTAAAATCCTGGATTATAATTGTTATCTTTGCCCATATCTGTCTCTTTAATCGTAACAACGTTGTTTTGAATTGCTATCTTATTCACACCACATGGGTCTTCTGGGTTTTCAACATTTCCAAAGAATTTATCAATTTCATCCTCTATATTCATTGGTTTATATTCACTCGTTGCTTCCAACTTTTGCATCTCTTCAATGTCCAAGACCACTTGGAAAGCACCTGTACCAAAGAAACCCTCTTGACCACACATTACATTTGCAGATACACCTCGTAAAGTATCTAGTTCCGCATGTCTAGCCGCCTTCAAGAACATTTCGGGCGTTTCTTCAAACGAAGCCTTGGCAATAGGCCCAATATTGTCATTATTAATGCCATGTCTGAATATGGAAATCAACTTGTGAGTAAATGTCATTCTATCAACCAATACACTATAATTATGGTAGTTAATATAGGTGCCATCAAATTCTACAACTTCCACCAATTCGTTATAAATGGCTTGTCTAGCGGCTTCAATACCAAGCACGTTGTAAATTTCTATGATATCATTACTCATGGTTCTTTTATTGTCAATGAAATCTAAACCTAATACGTCTAGTAAATTCGTACCTATCGTATCCAGAACCCATATATCCTGCTTCTTGAAAACGCCATTATGTTCTATCATGTTATCAACAATTTTTCTTAAAATTACTTTGTTAATACCTTTGATACCTCTTAACACCACGTTTTGTAAAAGTTGTTCTTGGAAATTTTTCAAAATATAAATTTGGTCGGATTGGTCTAATGGATTCACTTTTGCCTTTTTCACACCACCTCTTCCACTACCAGCTTTCATAATTTCACTCATCCGTATTCTAAACACTAGTTTATCCGCATTGAAATCAGAATAAATGCAATTTATTTGATCATCATAACAATTTTTCAGTGTGAAATTAACATCGTCCATCGTAATATTTTTCTCCAACATGACTTCAGGGTCCATCACCATTCGAATAACCCATTTTGATTTCTCGTTTTCGTCATTTTGAAGTGATGTTTCTGAACATTCGGAAACCATGTTTTCAAAAGCTCGGTATTGTTCAATGGTGTCTTTGTCTTCACTGATTAAGGTATTTAAATCATCAGGATCAAAACATACTTCAACGGATTTCACGATTTCTTCTAATTGGGTATGCTCCAACATATACATAATCGTTTGTGCTTTTTCCTTTAATGTTTCGTCTTCAGGTTTCAAGTAAATACTTAGAGATGGGTTTTTAATATCACTTGATAATGACAATATTTCTTCGATTCTTGGCACACCACGAGTGACATTGGATTTAGATGCGACACCAGCAAAATGAAATGTATTCAACGTGTTGTGAACAATGACACCATAATCAGTCATAAATGTTTGATTTCCAGGAACTGTAAAGTCGTACACATAGTTCGTTTGTTCAGGCGTGTAATATTCTATATTAATAATTTCGTCCCATAAAACATTTGATGTAATTGCTTGTTTTATTAATAATAATTCCGCATGAATAAGATCTCTGTCTGGATGTGCGTTAAACGTTTCATAATATTTTTCTAGTGTTCTACGACCAATTGTTTCTTTATTTTTCCAAAAACCATAGGTTCTACTTTGTCCTGGAATTTTTAATGTTTTACAGCAATGTGCTATAATTTCACCCATTCCGTTAATTTTATCTATTTGCTCGGATAAGAATTTCACATCGTTTCTTTCTATAAAGTTTACTAAATTATCCAATTTTTCAGCATGTAAAACACTACCTATTTGAGTTTGATATGTTTTGGCATATTTAGATGAAATATTCAAATGATATAACATACTGCCTTTATTTTTCTCACTCTTTATGTTTCCGACAATATCAAAATAATTTAATATCAATGCAAGGTCTTTGATTAATTGCTCGCTTCTGCTACAACATCTAATTTGATGATGATTTGCGTCGCATTGAAAGTTACCATCTCCGTCAAAATAACCTTGAAATAATCCCTTCTTAAATTCGTCTGGTGCGGTAAAAGCAAAGTCAGGAACCTTTTTCACAAAACTACCATTTCCACAAGTATTTAATAATAATTTTGCTAGTTTTTCACAGTTGAATTTTGTAGTGATGGATTTACCAAATTCGCCTTGTTTTTCTACAACTCTGCATTCTTTGCCAAACAATTTAGCAATATTCTTGGTGTTTTCAATATAATATTCAGAAATGTTTGTGATGGAAATTTCATTATAGTTTAAATTTCCTTCGGCCAAATACGCGCCTATAAACCAACCAAATAACCTATCTAATTTATAAGATTCGTAGGTGTCTTTTATAAACATATTGTCAATGTGTCCACAAACTGGAATACGCATACCTTCTTTCATATTTGCACCAATAATTGGAACCACTTTGTGATTTTCTCTAATTAAATGACTGTGGCTGGTGGTGGATTCAACTACACGACCACTCTTTGTATAAACCTTCATCATTTGTCCGTTAACAGGATGTTTGCTAATATGAGATATTCTATTCCAACTCGTTTTCTCATTTTCAGATACACCAATAATATAATATTCGTTTTCTAGTGTATCCAAAATCGTTTCAACGCTATTTTCATGACCAGTATTGAACGTAAATTGTGGATAGGATTTAATAATTTCATCACAAAATTCCCCCACAACAACTGATTCACACGTAATTTCCTGTGTTAATTTATTTTTGGAAATAATTTTATGCTGCGAATGGAAAGGTACTGACATCTGAGTTGAGACCTCACCGATACTTTGACCTGCAATCATGCCGACCATTTCTCCTGGTGCCACAATAGCTCTTTTATAGTCAATTGTTATGGTATCTAATAATAATGTCAATGCGGCCTTATTAAATCGCTTTATAATGAGCAAATCCTTTGGTGCTAAATAATAATAGAATAATGTCCTGAATAATTCAGTAGGTGGACTATAATAAATTTTCTTTAAATTATGAAAGCATTTTTCTATCATTTCCAGTGCTTCAAAGGGGGTAATATCGACTAACGATGATATGGTAATATTACATTGTCCTTGGATATTATTAATGACATGGGCAAATGCAACTGGACAACTCACCGACGAATCACTCTTGTTTTTAAATACGTATTTAATAATAGATTCGCGATTTTTAATCATCATGTCAATATATTCTTGCGTTTTATCCATAAACTCTTTGCTTTGTTTCTTATATCTGGCCAACGTATTCTTCAAGAATATATTACCGAGTGATTTTACACTGTTTTTTTCTTCTGGAACCAAATAATGCGAATAAATATCTTGCGTGCTCATTGAAACAATTGGGATTTGTTGATCTTCGCATTTAGTAGTGTCAATGTTATCATCTCCATAACAAAATTGGACGATTTTATTTTTATTCGTGCGAATGGTCATATCATAGGCCACCATTAAATCTTCTAGACCCTTAATGAGTCTTCTTTGGATATAACCAGTAGAAGAAGTTTTAACGGCTGTATCAATCAAACCAACACGGCCACCCATTGCGTGGAAGAATAGCTCTTGAGGCGATAAACCATTAATGTAGGAACTCTCTACGAAACCGCGTGCACCTGGCGAATCGTCGTATTTGGTGAAATGCGGTAAAGTTCTACTCTCAAAACCATATGGAATGCGTTTGCCATCTACGTTTTGTTGTCCCAAACAAGAAATCATTTGAGAAATATTTAAATCTGAACCTTTTGAGCCAGCATTCACCATAATAACAAAGCGGTTATCTTTGCTGAGATTTTTAAGGCCGATTTTGCCTGATTCTGACGTGGCTTGATTTAAAATACTATTGACTTGTGTCTCGAATTCTTGTTCATTGGTCTTACCTGTATTGTTTTCAAATATGCCGATTTGAACTTGGTCGATTAAATTTTTAACGTCGGTCTTCTTCTTGGTAATAACTTGGACGATTTCGTCGTTGGTTTTTTGGTCGGAAATCAAATCACTTACACCTACACTAAATGCGGTTGATTTCATATATTCCGTTACTACGTTCTGTAAATCGTCTACAAATTTGGCGGATGCAAAATTTCCAAAATCGTTACAGACTCGTTGTAAAAGGCCCTTTGACCTTGCACCTAAAACGCTCTTGTCCATTTGACCGCGCATATAGGTCCCATTCTTGATTTCAATTACGGCATTCGATGTTTTTGCATCGTCTTTATCATCTTTGAATGCCTTTGTTTTATATTTCATTGATAGTGGCGGCATTATTTGACTCAATATGTCGAAATTTGTTACGCCCCCGTCCTTCTTTATCTCTTCTAACAGTTGATGTTCGTTCACATTGTTAAACATCATTAGGATATTCATTGCGTCTCGCGGTGAGAAGCGGATGTTTGGCCTAGTGAACTGGTACGAACCAAGCATTGAATCTTGGTATATACCTATGATGGAACTGTTATTTGCTGGACTCACTATCTGATATGGCACTGCCGCCAAATTTTTAAGTTCTGCCTCGGACTCGGGGTCCTGCGGCATATGAAGATTCATCTCCTTGACTTGGAAATGCCTTACCATTTCTGATAAGGATTGGACTATACCTTGTGCTTCATCAAGATGGTTAATCTATCATTTGAAACCCGCAAACATCTAGTCTCTGAGCCTCCCCCATACTCTTACCATATCGAGGTTAGGGGTTTGGTTGCTGATTATCCAATCCATTCACATTTTTACCTTTGGGGACGACTATTAATCGTGTTCCTCACAAGCGTTTCCGCGAGTGAGTGGTAGTGAAGGCTCTAAGGATTTTCCAGCAGTTTGGATGCGTTGCCATTCTAATATTTCTAATATAAATTGTCTTGCTCTTTGTTTTATTTCTTCTATTGTTTCATATTGTCCTACAAAAGTTGTGCGCATTTTATTAATGGTTACTCTAATATAATCATAATTTAACGTATTGTTTTTTATAACACGAATATATTTATCGATATTATTACTATCGATATGTATATCTTTATATTTATCAAATCTATTTATAGCGTGTATTTTTTGAACTCTTTCCATATCATTTTTTCTACCATTTAGGTCTCGGCTATTTTTGTAGTCTTTCAATCTTTTAGAAATTAATTGTCTAGTTTTTTCAGTTCTTTTTAAATTATCACCATTTATCGCTCTTGACAATGGCTTAATCTCTTCTTCTAATACAACTTTTTTTCCTTTTTCAAAACCACATTTTTGCCCACCATTTGTTAAATTATAGCCATTAGGGTATTTTGTATTTAAATCATAAATATATTTTCTTTCATATTCATCAAGCTCATCAATATCACACGTAGTTAGTAATTCACAATTAAAACTATCTATTCCGTATTTATTAAATGCACTATTTAAATACCTACAAGCTTTATGTTTATCAATACTTTTTGATTCACTTATATGACTATTAAATCTCCCAATATGTCCAAATGGTCTATATTTACCTTTATTTAAATAATGACTTCGTGTTTGTCCAATATACATTTTATTTGTTATTAAATTTGTTATTTTATATATTTCACCAGTAATTTTGTGCGCATCTTTTATTTCTAATAATTTATCCATCTTATATATCAGCAAGAAATATTTATATTATTTTTAAATTAAAATGACTAGGCGATTATATTGATTCAATCAATGAATCAGTAGATATTACAACGTTTTCCCTACTAAGTATTATCTACAACTTAGTAAGCGGTCGCCTGTTGGGGACAAGATGAATTTTATCCCCATCGAAATCAGCATTGTAAGGCTTGGTCTTGCCTTTAAAATTCCTTACGATTTCTCGTAAGGTCGGAATACACCTTGTGCCTCATCTGGTTGGTTAAACCATCATTTGAGACCCGTCGTCTTCTACTCTCTGAACCTTCCCCATACTCTTACCATAACGAGGTTAGGGGCTTGGCTGCTGATTATCCAATCCTTCACTTTTTTACCATTGGGTACGACTATTAATCGTGGTCCTCACAAATGTTTCCAATTGTGAGTGGTAGTGAAGGCTCTAAGGAACTTCCAGTCAGTTTGGCGACGTTGCCGTTTATTATTTTAATAATACACGACTAGGGGGTTTCACGCTTTTCACGCCCCCTGTTGCCGACACCAGTCTATCGGCTACATTCATTCTAAAAGTATCACCACGTTTCATAATACGTGCAATGTGACACATCATCGACATCCTGTGCAAAGTAGGTTGACGATTAAATAGAATAGCATCTCCATCCATCATGTGACGATGAACAGTGTCCCCTTCTTCGAGGACAATAGATTTTCTATCTAAATAATATCGCAACGTAATCACTTCGCCATTTTGTTTTTCCAACATTTTAGCTCCAGGCCACACATCAGGCCCATTTTGAACTAATTTTGTCAAGAAATCTTTATTAATTTTATTCACGATAACAGGTTTGGTAATATTTTTGGCAATTTTCATAGGAATACCGAGTTCACGAATTGAAATATTAGGGTCCGCAGTAATCACAGACCGAGCACTAAAATCAACACGTTTCGCCATCAAATTACTTCTCATACGACCACCTTTCCCATTTAAACGGTCCTTGATTGATTTCAAGGGACGTCCTGAACGCTGCGCAACCGACGCTACCCCAGGAATTTTATTATCCACTTGAGTCGCTACGTAATATTGCAACACCGTTGTCCAATCATCAACTACATTCACCGGAGCGTTATTTTGAATTTTATCTTGTAACGTTTTATTCGTTTTAATAATATTTACCAAAATATGACTCAAATCGTCTTCCGAACGTTGCTGTGCATCATGCTTTACAGATGGGCGCACCGCTGGAGGCGGAACCGACATCACTTGACAAATCATCCAATCAGGTCTCGAATAAACAGGACTGAATCCCATAAAATTAACATCATCGTCAGAAATTCGCTTAAAATTTTTCAATACCATTTCAGGCGTAACCTTGATAATAATTGGTTCCGCATCAGCAGTGTCATTTTTCCATTCAGCAAATATCGTAGCCAGACCCTCTTTTCGAATTTTATTTGGTTGTAATGTTCCGCACCCATCTTCGCTGTCATCACCACAACGTTTTACTTTGCTACATAATGAAAACACGTATTTCCACCGCGCGTCCCCTTGTAGCTTCAGTGCTTGTTTATATTTATCTTTACTAATAAGTAATTTACTACATTTAAAACAAACACATTTCATACATTTTTGAATTGTGCTTAAGTATTGGATATAGAACACTGGTCGTGCCAATTCAATATGACCTGAATAACCTGGAGTCTGCATATAATCTAAACCATCGGTAGGACAAATGAGTCCTGGCTCTAAAACACCCATGCGAGGGTCAAATAGACCACCAATGACTGGTTTATTATTTATATACGTATCTCTGCTGGTAATTTCAGCAACAGAACCCTTTCTAATTTCATCAGGGGATAGAATACTAAATTGAATTCCAATTACTTTTGAGCAATTCATCGTTTTATTATTGGAAGTTACAAACTTAGACATCTCTTATACTATAGTATAATAGATTTATATTGTTTTTATAAAATCAATTTTATTTTAAATATTTTTTACTTTTCACATTATCATTTTTTCACATTATCATTTTTTACAATTTATGTATTATAAAAAATAAAATTGATAATAAATTAAAATCAAATAATTATTACACATTATTATAAAACAATGACACGTGATAGTCAAATCAAAAAATCTAAAAAAGAAATGGTATCTAAACGTTCAAAGAAATTAGACGAACTAAACAGAAAGAAAAAAAAGGCGGATCATTCTGACAGTGATAGTAATGACCACAGTAGCGATTCAGAAGAAGAGGAAGAGGAATTAGATGTTCACGAATATCGTAAATTTATTTCAAAAATATTTCCATCAAGACATATCAATCAAAAAATTAAAGCTGGTGAAAAATTAAAAAAAGTTTTGGATGAAGAAGATGATGACGATGATTCTGAAGAAAATGTAAAACCAAAAAAATACAAAAACAAACGTAGCAATAAAAAAAATAAAAAGGATTTGACAGACTCTGATTCAGAAAAAGAAGAACAAACAGTTTCAAAAAAACATAAAAAAAGTAAAAGTAGACCTTCTAAAAAAATTGATGTATCTGACGATGAAGACGAAATTTCATTAGGTGAAGAAGATACCGAAGATGACGATGATTCTGACTATAACGAAGAGGAGGAAGAATCTGAATGGGAAACGGTTGATGAAGACGAAGAAGAAATATACGAAAAACCAGGAAAAGGAAAAGTAAATATCATCTTTACCATTGGTGGCATCAATGATGATGAAGACGAAGATGAATGGGAAGATGACGATGAAGAATATGACTCTGATTATGATAACAACAATGATGATACAGAAGATGAAGATGAAGAAGTGTCTACCGATGAAGACTCTGATGCAGAATCTGAAGAAGATGACGAAGAATCTGAAGAAAAACCTAGTAAAAAAGCATCTAAAAAATCAAATAAAGAATCAAATAAAAATAAAAACAATAACAAAAAGGGTAAAAAAGCAGAAGAAAACGACGACGAAAAAACAACAGAAAGTCCTATAAAAGATACCAAATCTTCCGAAACCCTTGAAAATTTAAAGAAACTCTTGCAAGACAACCCTAAGGATAAATCGATTCAAAAATGTATCGATGTTTACGAAAAAGAAATGAAATTACAAAAAACAAAATTAGATAAAAAAGAGAAAAAGCAAAAAGCGAAAAATATGCGTATTTTCCGAAAAATAATAAAAGATAAAAACACGATGAATGATTTCTCATTTTACGAGAAATTAGAGCTAGAGAATCAAAAAAAAATTATAAAGGAACTGAAAGAGATCAATAAAATAACCCGCATAGAAAAGCCATATAGAATGACACTTTTAGAATCAACCATCCCTGTTCAATTTAAATCCGCAGCCATGAAGAAAATCAATTCACTCCGATATATGGAGCCTGGAAGCGGTGAATTTTATAAAAGTAAGAATTGGGTTGATACATTTATGCGAATTCCGTTTAATAAAATAGAAGGATTACCCATTAGTATTGATAATGGTGTAGATAAATGCCATGAATTTATGGAAAATGCACAAAAAACCCTCGACCAAGCAGTGTATGGATTAAATGATGCAAAAATGCAAATTATGCAAATGCTCGGTCAGCTTCTAACCAATCCAAAGGCAATTGGTACGGCGATTGCAATTCACGGTCCTCCTGGAACAGGTAAGACTAGTTTAGTCAAAGAAGGGATTAGTAAAATTCTTAACAGACCATTCGCATTTATTGCTCTCGGAGGCGCTACAGACAGCAGCTTCTTAGAAGGTCATGGCTACACATATGAGGGCAGTACATGGGGTAAAATCGTACAAATCTTAATTGACAGCAAATGTATGAACCCAGTCATTTATTTCGATGAATTGGATAAAATAAGTGATACTCCTAGGGGTGAAGAAATTGCAGGCATTCTCACTCATTTAACAGACACATCACAAAATTCGCAATTTCACGACAAATACTTTGCCGAAATAGATTTCGACTTGAGTAAATGTTTGTTTATATTCAGCTACAATGATGAAAGCAAGGTAAACCCTATTTTGAAGGATAGAATGTATAGAATTAAAACCAAAGGTTATATCTCCAAAGAAAAAACAATAATTGCCAACAATTATTTACTTCCAAGAATCCGCGAACAAGTGAGATTCAATGAGGACCAAATTATTATTCCAAATGATGTGATTGGACATATCATCGATACTCTGTGTAATAAAGAAGACGGAGTTAGAAATTTAAAACGCTGTTTAGAAATTATTTATACCAAATTGAATTTATATCGACTAATGAAGCCAGGATCTAATTTATTTGAAGGAGAAATGTCGCTCACGGTAGCATTCCCATTTCATGTTACCAAGGAAATTGTAGACAAGTTGATAAAACGCGAAGGAGAAGACGAACGGTTAGCAATATGGCGAAATTTATATAATTAGAAAAATCTAGGCCCAATAAAAAATATGAATTTTACTACATAGTGAAGTGAATATCATATTTTTTATTGAATAATAATTCCCTTCACATGTAGGTTCGATGAATAAATTTGGGGAAGACTTTTTTGGGAAAATCGATTTTGGACATTTTTTTTGTCCAATTTTCAAAACCCAAAATACTTTATGCGAAATTAAATCGTGAGACCATAATTGAATTTTATGGTCTCACGACAAAAAAATTAATTTTCATTTTGTCACGATAAATTTTTTTTATTTTTGCGAAATATTTAGGAAATTTATTTTGTTAACTAAATATATTAACAGATGTTAACCGAAAGTTGCAAAAAAGTTGCAGAAAAATTTCGTTGTGAAACATGTGACTATTCATCTAGTAGAAAAAGTAGTTATGATAAACACGTAATGACAAGTAAACATATAAAAAATCAGTCAGTTAACAATATGTTAACGGAAAGTTGCAAAAAAGTTGCAAATGTAGAAGAAAATATACAAAACGACAATTTATTATGTAAAAATTGTAATAAAGAATATAAATCTCGTGTTGGATTATGGAAACATAAAAAAGAATGTCTTGGCGATGTTCAAAAATGCGAAGTTTTGGAAAAAGAAATAAAACATCACGAGCCAACTGATAAAGAACTGATCATGATGCTTATTAAGGAAAACTCTGATTTTAAAAGTATGATGATAAAAATGCTAGAAAATGGAACTCATAACACAAGTAATACTATCAATACGGTAACAAACTCCCATAACAAAGCATTTAATCTAAACCTTTTCTTAAACGAGACCTGCAAAGATGCCATGAATATAAACGACTTTGTAGAATCTATCAAATTACAAGTGAGCGACCTGGAAAACGTGGGTGAAGTGGGCTTTGTCGAAGGGATTTCGAATATCATTGTAAAGAATCTGAATGCAATGGATATTACCAAACGACCCATTCATTGTACCGACAAAAAGAGAGAAATCATTTACATTAAAGATGACAATAGTTGGGAAAAAGATGAATCCCAATGCAAAATGCGCAGAATGATTAAAAAGGTTGTATCAAAAAACCAACGCTTAATACCCAAATTCAAGGAACAAAATCCAGAATATAACAAATCATATTCGAAGGTTTCCGATAAGTACAATAAACTCATTATTGAATCCATGGGTGGCTCTGGGGATAACGATCTAGAAAAAGAGGATAAGATTATTCGCAATATTGCAAAAAATATCATCATAGATAAATCTATATAGTATTATTACCAAACTGTATCTATATTATGCCACCACATTCCATCGCCCTTTTTAACATTATACAATGCTCTAAAAATTTGAGAACGTGATAATGGAACATTACAGCGATATTTATCTAGGGGGTGTGGATTTGTTTTTAATTGCGCAGCTAACGCTTTTTTTGTTACAACTTGTCTTTGTTGAAAAGCAAAATAGGTGTAAAATGCTTCATAAGAGAAATATCGAATAGGTATTAAATCACCGTTTTTTTCTTGAAAATCGCTCAAATATTCGTCGCATATTGCCATACCAGAAATATCTGCCAAATCTTCACCAACTCCAATAGAAGCGTCGAATATAATGCCATCTCTTGCGGCAAATTCTTCGTATTGCTTGATGACGTCTTGCTGTATTTGTTTATATTTCTTTTTGTCCGCATCAGTCCACCAATCATTCAAATTACCATCCCATCCATATTTACTTCCCCAATCATCAAATGCATGCGATAATTCATGACTAATCGTGAACCCCAAATGTGCCAAATTATATTCAATGCCTCTCTCATCCATGTCTATAAAGGGTTTTTGAATGTATCCCAAATTAATATATATAGAGTTTTTGGATGGCGTGTAAGACGCATTCACAATATACGCTTGTGTTCCTGCCATCTTAACAGGATACTGACCCCAATCCATGATGGGTATATCAATCACGGCTTTACCGTCCAATTCAATAAATTTTCGATGTCGCCAATCATTTATTTTTTTCATATTGTCATATAATACCGCAGTATAATCCAAATCAGGGTCTTCTCTCAAACCTTCTGGTTTACCATATACAAATTTGAAATGTTCTAATTTTTTTAAAGCGTATTTTTTGGTAGAAGGTTGTAACCAGGTATTTCGGCGCAATATTCTTTTGTAAACCGTCTTCAAGTCGTTAGATAATATTTTAACATATTCCAATGCTTGAGAATTTTCATATTTTTTCACGTATTCATTGGTTAAAAATGTGTTGAATGGCACCGACATATATAATGATGCACTTACCGCGTCCGTTTTATTGATTTGTTCTTGTCCTCTCTCGAATTTACCTGAAAATTCGTAGTTTAATTTTTCGTAATCCTTTGTAATTCTTGCTAATCGCGATAATAATATCCATACCCAGTATGAGCGCCACTTCGGAGTATTCCAGTTTTGTAAAAATAAATCGGTACCACATTTCAAGTAATTTACACTCGATGTAATAAAATATTTTGGTGTTTCTTTAAATCCAAGATGTTTTGAGAATTCTGTCCAATCAAAACCATATTTACCCAATACTTCGTGGGCATGTATTTTATTATAGGTCGTTCCTTCTTCACTCGTAACATCAATACACCCTAGCGCATTAAAAATATCTACTTCAACATCATATATGTAGTCGCCATTATATTCGTTGGGACCTAAAAGAGTATCAAATATTTTTTGGCAGGATTTTTTGAATTCCCTTCTGTATTTTTTTTTATATTCCATATCCGAGCCATTGTCATAATATACATTCAAATCTAAAATTGAAAATTGATGAGCCGATATATAATTGCAATAAACTTTGCTGTTTTTGTCATCTGGATTTAAGGACCACACAAAAGGGGCTTTTCTAGCTATCATTTCATCATTGTTAAAAAATGCTAATAATTTCCACGGATTTTTCTCAGCAATCAGGGTGTCAACTGTTTTAACCGCTTCTTTTGCTAATTGTTTGGTGTATGATTTGGAGTTCATATGAATAACCGATGTGTAAAAATTGTGTAGGTTTTTGGAAAGCTTATCATCGTGCGTTTTAACGTAATCTAGAATAATTCCATTTAATTCTTCGTAAACCTTATGTTGGGTTAATCTAAAATCGTCAATTTGTGTAATATATTTTTGTTGATTTTCTAAAGTAACATTTTTTAACCATTGGTAATTTATGTAATCATAAAAGTTGTTTTCTGGTTTTATACTATTGGGTGCAAATTTGCTTAATAATTCCTTTACAAATTCTTTTTTCTTTTGCATACTTGATTTTTTTAGTTGGTTTTGAGGTATTTTTTTGGTAAAATTTTCCTCAAATGGTTTTAACCCTATTGGACACATTGTTAATTGGTTTTTGTGTTTTTTGGTTATATTATGTTTGTTTGTTTTATTTTTTATAGTACCAGTCATATATAATATCATTATATAATTTACAAACTTCTATAAAACATTTGTAAAAAAATTGAGAAAATGATTCTTCTCTGGTGTATAATAACATAAACAAGATATATACTACTAGGTATAAACTAACTAAATTACATCATGATTACAAGATTTATAAAACATGTATATCAAAAAATGACAATGTCAAATAAACCTAAAATAATTCCAAAAAAATTAGATAATCTGCATAATGATAATGATAATGATTCGTCACCAGAAGAAATATTTAATGACCGTTTTGCGTTAATCAAACGGCGTTGTCAAATAGGCAACTTAATCACCTATAGAAAGAGGGTTCAATCGACTATTGTATATCCTGAACAAGAACAACTAAAGCATGATTCGAACCCAGAATCACCGAAAAATATGAAAAACTTTACCATAAAAGTGAAAGTCAATGTAATAACAACAATTGAAAATCAAGAAATACTCAAAAAATATAACGAACTGAAACCTCCTAATTGGCCGCCCTTGGAAATTTTACAGCGAGCAGAAGGCGGATACCAAATCGAAATTCCTGAGAAAAAAATTATAAATTGTGCAAATCAAAACGATAAAATAAAACAGTTGCGGTGGATGGATAAGGCGCTCATGTGCCGTAGTTGTTATACCACCTTCAACGAAAAAGAATTGCAATTATTGTTTCGAGCAATGCATAGTGTATTGGGAGATGACGTGTATCTAGAATAAATAAATCATATGCGAAAATTTTTTATACAGAATATTTTATCATATCTTTCTTTTGTGTTTTCTAGTTTGTTTACGTTTCATGATACGCTTCATCATACTCTTCATCATACGCTTTGTTTTACAGATTTTTTTCGAACCACCCATACCATATTTATAGTTCGATGCCACCTTTTTATATTTATAACCTTCGTCTGCGCCTATTCGAAATACCGCATCTGCCGACGGTTGAACTGTAAAATCTTGCAATATATAATAATCTTTGCATGTGTAATACACTTGTAATATAACGTTTTTGAAAAATAATATGAACCGTGGTTGTATATTATTAATTATCCATTGATCTAATGTTATATTTTTGTCATCTAGACTATTTATGTCAAACATTATTTTATCCATAGTTGTCATCAAACGTCTATCAGCAATATTTGGTGTTATTTTCAAACCCGTTATTTTTAACAAATCTAGCATTTGTGTAATAGGAACACCTAATCTCAAATATTTCATATCTCGGTCGCTAAGTATTATCAATAAAAACAACTTTAATATTTTTTTACAGCGTTCGTCATCCCCTGTAATACCATATAGATATTCTTGCATAAACAATTGTTCTCCATTACCTATATACTTAGAAGCAGAACCCAAATTTGTATAGAGATAATTATTCAACGATTCAACAGATGGTTTATTCGTTTTCTTGTCAAAAATAAGATTTTCATATGTATAGTATTCTATATTATTTTGTGTAATCGTCATTGGCTCTATAATTCCAAAATCTATGATTTCAGATGTATGTAATTTTTTATTTATCATTATGTTTCCAGAATGTAGATCTAAGTGAATTATACCAGATGAAATAAATAGTCGAATAATATTCACAATAATAGATGACACACATTTACAGTCGGTTTCGCACGTTTGCAATGTATACATATCGTTTTCTTCTGTTATGCTACCATCCGAATAACTATTTTCTTTATCATCAATATAACTATCTAATGTTTGATAGTCGTCTGCAAATTCCATACCAATAATACCCAATGTTGGTATCTTTTTTGGTGCATTATATATATCAAACAGGTCCTCTATTATTTCAGAGGTAATAATGGATTGTCTACCTTTGCCTTTGATTTTTAGTAAAAATCTAAGTATTTGTGATTTCATATCAATCACATTGTTATAAATAATCGATGGGCATATAGGAATATTATTATAGTTTAATGTATTTTTATAAACGTCATATTGTACGTTTATTTCGTTATTGAATGAATCGATTGTTGCTGCTCTTTTTCGAATCTTTTTATCATCTATTATAAATTCAAAATTATTTGTAGTCGCGCCGTAGCGTTTTATCAATACTAATTTTAACAATACCGTACTAATTGGTTTTATAAATTCGGATTTTTCATTCAAACCGTTAAATACAGCATTGGCTTCATTTACTGTAATCGTAAATATAAATCCTTCTAAAGAACTGTATGATATACAATGAATATTAGTTGCTTTATCTATCATATCGTATAAGGCTTTCTCGTATTTTTTTTTATCATCAGTAATATCTTTGTAGTTTTCAGGGTTACGTAAAGCTAAACCTCCATATTGAATATTCTTCATATATATACTACAATATTTTCAAAAATTATATACATTAAAGGATTTTGAATTTCCATCTGGTAAAATTGAACAAGTTCAGGGAGCAGAACCTTATGCGTTAAAAAGATTGTTAGAAGATGAAAAGGTGTGTGAAACGGATATAATTACTGGTTGTAAAAACGTTCCTACGATTTGGTATTATGATAAGAATAATAAGAAACATAGACATTATGTAGACATTTTTATTCCTTCTCAAAACCGATGTATTGAAGTAAAATCTGTTTGGACTGAAAAAATAAATATAGATAATATATTTTTGAAGCAAAATGCAGGTAAAAATTTAGGGTATAAATATGAAATATTGATATATGATTCAAAGGGTAATATGGTTTAACGTATACGAATAAAATATTTGAAAATTATATAAAAATATTTTATGGTCTAAAATTAATATTCAGAGTATGGAACATTGTTACCTCCTCTCGTAATAAGATAATTATATTGTGCGCCCGAAATTTCAGCACAACCTTGAGATGTACTGTATGTTGAAGGACAAAATTCTGGTGCAAACTTTGTATTCGCAAACATCAACATTTCGCCTTCAGGTAGTGGAATTTGTTGAGGTTCACGCGCCAAAAATTTTTTCACACCTTCACTCAAAGGTTGTCCAGGAACAACTGTCAGATTTGGCTGACTCCAAGAAGAGGTATCCACCTGAGTATTATCCGTTAAACTATACGCAGACGATTCGCCGTAATTAATGTTGGCACCAGTAAAGCCTTCTTTGCCGCTGGTGGACACCGATCCTTCTTTATGAGCTACACTATGTTGCGAACCTGCGACATTTTGTGTGGCTAAATTAGTATTAGCCTTGGCCTTTTTAACGGCGACTTTTTGGTTGTTATCAAAACTCTCCATAATTCTATTCATATTGCAACATCCACCAAACAAATGTCCTACTAAAATTAAATAAACGACGCCAATTAAAATTAAAACTTCAAGATTTAATTTATATCCAAAAATTGTGATATCCATATTATACATATTTCATAGATAATAATTTTCCGTTATTGTTGTCTAAAAATAAGTCAATCGCTGCGTTATAATCGTAAAATGGAACATGCCCGATGATAAAAGTTTTGGTGTCAGTTAATAAATGATATAATTCGGCTGGTTTTCTCTCTAGTTTTGATTTATAAAATGCATCTAAAGTAAGAGTTGATATTCCCCTATTTTCTTGGCAAATAACTAAATTAGGCCCCCCTTCCACCACTAGATTTTCGCCTAAATTATATTCAAATACATCCGTTACATTCGCACCATTTATTTTAACCACACCATAGACACTCGCGCCATTATCAAGAATATCGCCAACATCTATATCCTTTATTTCTTTATACGCGCCATTTTTCAATTTAAGCTTGGTGTCACCGTTGAATCCGCCATCCATACAAGTATGGATGTCTTTTAAACCGCGTATAGGAACTACTCCGTTCTTTTGGATAGCGGTGAATTGACTATCCAGATAAACTTCGTCCCAATCGGTAAAAACACAATCTTTTATGTTTATCACCTTTTTACTAGTATTCAAACAATATAAATAAGCTTTCTCATAAGCAGGCACTAATGTAACCGCTTCTGGGTGTTTTGAAACACAAACCCATTTATCTTTATATAGAACAATATGGGAATCTGACACAGTAACTCCATGTAAGTTATATAATTTGGATCCTTTTGTCTCGACCTTCATACAAGCGGTCACTTCATTATCGTCTGCCAATTTCTCTCCCACGCGAATATCCACAATTCTTTTTTCCGTTCCATCATTCATTGTAATAAGTGTGTCTTCGTCAAAACATTTAACCTTTGGTATTTTAAAATTGGTTTTGACATGTAACACATCTACCATAAATGCCAGTACAATCGCCAATGGTATTGCGATAGCAACAAAAATAACCGTATTTGCAATAGCCGCACCCCAAGTAAACGGTATTACCCAAAATACCGCAATCATGGTAGCAAGGGCTACTAAAATAGATATAATAAATTGTGCAATCGCTCCCATTAATGATTTGAGCGTGTAATATGAACCTAACAAAGTATACAAACCAGCAGTCAAAATCCCTTGTATTTTACTCATTAAATCTTTAAAACCAATAATTATTTGCTGTAACGGAATTGTAAAATTCACGATTCTACCCATAATTTCTTGACTGACCTCCTGTGCCATCGTTCTCACTTTGTTAAACATATCTCGAATCGATTGTATATCAGTTGATACTTGTTGCGCCATATTATTAAGCAAACTGGTAACAAATGTTAATGGTTCAACCGCAAATCCACTAATACTAGATAAAGTATTTTGCATGCAATAATTAAAGTTTTGATAGGTATAATCGCTGGCCGAAACTCCTTCCGGATGAGTGATAAACCCTGCAATGGGCAATATATTTGGTTTACATCGTTGATTCGGCCAATCGTCGATAATTGGCTGAGCATTAATCATAATAAAACAATACGATATCAGCAAACATAATATAATAGTTATTATAATACATAATATCACCGAGCCTCCATATTGGTCAAAATATGTCAATTTCTCATACATTTTTTTTATATTTTGTAAATCTGGTTTATCCATATAGTATATTCGTAAAAAAGAATTCGCATATTTCATTTATTTTATTGTTTTCCTGGTTTTCAGGTTTTCAGGTTTTCTGGTTTCTGGTTTCAGGTTTCCTGGTTTTCTGGTTTTCTGGTTTCCTGGTTTTCTGGTTTTCAGGTTTTCTGGTTTTCAGGTTTCCTAGATTCATAATCTAAAATTCTTCACATAATGGTCCTCCCAATCCCAGAAAACCTCGTCTCCAATGGGTATTTTATGCGTATTCGTAATTAAACAACTAAACCAATCCGTTTTCTCGGCCGATAATTCTGATTTGGAATAATATTCAACATTAATATATTTTTTGTGCACATTATCAAAGACTAGATGCGAGCCTGTAACATAAATATCTTCGCCACGCACACCAGCATTCGGTATTACATATAATGGTAACCTTTCTCTCTTATTGTCAATTTTCAATACAGATTCTACAATGGACCCATCTTCTAAAACATCTCCTAAATCAATATCTTTCATACATTTTATGGAACCGTCTTTTAATGTAAGATTCGTTTTTGGATGAAAACATTTACCCAATGCTCGCACCATTTGACCAGGAGGACCATTCCAGGTGCTATTCATTGTTTTTATACTTCCATCCATAATATACATAAAACTCACCATAATACCGATGGTTTTTCCAATTAAATCTTTAATACCAATGGTAATTCGTTGAAATTCAATCACTAAATTCATAAACACTCCAAATATAGATTGGGTAATACTAGAGAAAAAGGTTCGTATTTTATTAAACATGTCTCGAATGCTGTTAATTTCGTCCATAAAACCACCAAGCATAGTGCCGAGTGAATTGGTAACAAATGTGATGGGCTGCAATAAGTAACCCATATAATTTGTTTGCATAGATTGAACACAATAAGTAAAATTCTCTTCTAAATTATCTGCTAAAGGCATATACATTGGATTGCATCGGTATAGGGGCCAATTTGCTTTAATTTCGGCGACCTGACTATAATAAAATACACCAGCAATATATATTGCGAATGCTAGATTTACATATAAAAAATTTAACCAGTTTTTTCCAGAAGGCATAACTTATATTATAAATATAAAATTATTGTTGCAAATAAGTTTATATTCCAGAGTCATGTCTCATTATTTTCTATAAGTGCGGCCTTTTCTGGTTTTATTACGTCTTCTAGTATGTCTTCTAGTACGTCTTCTAGTACGTCTTTTACCGCCACTCATACAGCCCCATACCCAATCCGGATTGCCACCCTTTCGTCTTTTCGAACGTCCGCCCATTTTCGACGCCTGTGCATCATATACAGAGTTCGCCGACATTTGTGTAGAGGTTTGGGCGTTTCCTTGTATTTGATTATTTGGGTTGGTTCCTGGGCCACCTTGTGATTCATAAAGCATTTGATATTGTGGTACAGCAATAGAAGATGCACCGCCGCGAACTCTCTTCATTTTGCCTCCAGCCATTGCAGAATTCGCGGCAGCTTGTGATTGTGATTTATTTACAGCGGCGAGTCTAGCGGAATCCGCAGGGTTTGACCCCACCATCGCCTTTGTCGTTGGGTATACCATTCCTGGCACATTTTGATTAGAATTACTGGTAGACATCTATATATTATAAAAATACAAAATAAATAAAATACAAAATAAATAAAATACAATTTGAAATTTTTGAGTTTAAAGCTTAAATAATTATTATTTTATACATATAATGGACGATAATCAAAGATTACAATTGGCGAATATGATTAAGGCTAATAATGTAGAAGACCAAACTGAATTAATACGCAATTTAAGACATAGTCAGGTTTTACGAAACGAAGTAAACAATATGATTCTATTAAAGGCTAAATATAGAGGCGACGATGAAAAAATTTACAATGAATGTGTAGATGAATGTAACTTTTTGTTTACATATTACACTGATATTTTCAATAAAATTAGAAAAAATGAAATCGACATTGGTATTTTAAATAAATTTCTAGATGTCTTAAGACGAATTGAAGAAGGCGAATTGGACCAACACGAAGGGTCATTTTTAGTAGGATCCATATTAAAAGAATTATATGTAGATAGTGCTCTTAAAAAGGCCGAAAAATTAGACGAATTAGCGGAGAAAAAAGAGGAACCAAAAAAAGCGGAAGTAAATATATCATGGAGTCAATTCAAGAAAATGGGTAAATAAATTACGTCGAATTTCGTCTTTAACATATAGTATTTTCTTTCGAATACATTCTTCGCTACAACACATTAAATCCGCCACTTCACTATTACTACGTATGCTTTTCATATAAAAATCATATTTATATTTCATAATCCGTTGATGTTCTATGTCGAGATTATGTATAATATTCCAAACTTTTATAAAAATTTCATATTCTTTATAATTATTTACTTTATACCGAGCCATATTTTTTTCATATAAATATTCGTCGTTTCCTACAAATGTAGTCTTTAGCAGTCTATTATATGTCTTCTTATTTTCGGCCTTCCATTTTTTAGATAATCTCATAGTTTTTGGTAAAATAGTTAACGGATGTAGATCACACATCCCTTGGTGTAATTGGCCATTCACATATATGGTCATATGGGTTATAAAAGGGTACTCCGGGTTATAGTTTTTAATTGCCAGCAATAATCCTTTTGAAGCATACATTTTTAATTCGTCAAATTTTATATTTTTGCAGTTTGTGTAATGGTGTTGTCGAAATTCATACGCAATATCAAATGCTTTATATCTATAATGTTGATACAATATTTCCGAAATTGTATTTACCATATAATCTGGCCTACTCGGATGACGCAATATTGTTTTAATTAGAGCCATTTGATTATTTGTCAAATACTGTAACGCATATGTCTTGTTCATACATAGAAAAATGCAAGTGAAAATAAAAATAGATACCAGTGGATTCATACTATATTACTCGTCACGAAATTTTTATATTATTTAAAAATTACATAAATGTATCTCTATATATTCTATATATATTTATGCCAAAAAAATACACAACATCTACAACTCTTATCATAGTAGAATCTCCTGCCAAATGTAAAAAAATAGAAGAATATTTGGGTCCGGGATATAAATGTATTGCCAGTTATGGACACTTACGCACCATCTCTTCTCTCAAACATATTGATATTGAAAACAAATTTAAGCCAACCTATAGTGTTATTGACGAAACAATAAAGAAAAAACAAATAGAGATTCTAAGAAAGGAAATCAAAAAGGCAGACGAAGTTATACTGTCGAGTGACGCTGACCGTGAAGGAGAGATGATAAGCTATTCCATTATAGAATTATTTAAACTACCATTAACTACCAAGCGTATTACATTTAATGAAATCACAGAATCGGCGCTAAGAAATGCTATTAAAAATCCCAGAACAATCGACATGAGTCTGGTTCATGCTCAGCAAGCACGTCAAATATTGGATATACTGGTCGGTTTCAAGATTTCTCCTACCTTGTGGAAATGTGTAGCGCAGCCAAAGGGAAAAGAAAATGCTCTAAGCGCAGGACGATGCCAAACACCAGCACTACGTTTGATTTATGATAATGAACAAGATATTAAATCATGTGCAGAGAGAAAAGTATACAATGTTACAGGTTATTTTACCAATGCAAATTTGCCGTTTGACCATAGTCCTCAAGGGAAGTTTGAGTCAGAAGATGACATTACGGATTTTTTAGACGGATGTGCCGATTTCTCTCATATATACACTTGCTCACAACCAGCAAAAGTGTTGAAACAACCTCCAGAGCCATTTACCACATCTAGAATACAACAGGTGGCCAGCAATGAACTACATTATTCGCCAAAAGAAACCATGCGTATTTGTCAACTACTTTACGAAGGAGGTTTTATTACATATATGAGAACCGATTCGAAGACATATAGCGGCGAGTTTTTGGAGACGGTAAAGTCATATATCTTACGCAATTATACTGAAGGAGAGAAATATATTGGCGAAAACATAGATGCATTGACCAGTGGTTCGCCTGTAAGTAAAAAAAAGAGTAAAAAGGGTGGTGCATCAGGCAAGGACACAGTCGCAGACAGCCTTCGGCAAGTCACCGACAGAGACAGCCTTCGGCAAGTCACCGACAGCCTTCGGCAAGAAGCGCATGAAGCAATCAGACCAACCAACATTTCTCTCGATGATCTCCCAGAAAAACTAGACGCAAAATTCGGTTCCAAAGAGCGCCGAATGTATAAATTAATTTGGACCAATACATTAGAAAGTTGCATGACCGCAGCATCGTTTCATTCTGTTACGGCAAATATTTCGGCTTTTAACAATACGAAATTTACACACACATGCGAGCTCATATCCTTTCCAGGATGGAAAATAGTCGAGAAAAAATATTCGACAGATAACAATGAATTTCAATATTTACAACAAATAAAACAAAACGCACCCATTCCATATAAAAAAATTTATGCAAAAGTAACGATAAAGGGTTCCAAACATCACTATACAGAAGCACGATTGGTACAGCTTCTAGAAGAAAGGGGTATTGGCAGACCATCCACCTTTTCTTCTCTCGTCGATAAAATACAAGAACGCGGATATGTAAAAAAGGAAGACATAAAAGGAAAGGAAATCATTTGTAAAGATTTTGAATTAGAAAACGACGAGATTTGTGAAATCGAAATCAAGAGAGAATTCGGCAATGAAAAAGGGAAATTGGTCATACAACCACTAGGAGTAATTGTAATGGAATTTCTTGAAAAACATTTTAACGATTTATTTAATTATAATTATACTAGTAAAATGGAAGAATCACTCGATAAAATTGCAAAAAACGAACAAATATGGTTTGAATTATGTAAAAAATGTAATGATGAAATAGATTCTCTCTTGGAAAAAATAAAGGATGAAACAAAAATAGAATACAAAATCGATGATAACAATACGTATTTAATAGGGAAATACGGACCAGTGATTAAATGTGTAGAAGAAACCGATGACGGCAAAGAAGAAATTAGTTTTAAACCAGTGCGTAAGGATGTAGACATTAAACATCTTGAAAAGGGCGATATTACTCTGGAAAATTTAATTGATACCAATAAAACTGCGAAAAGTCAGTATATTTTAGGTAAACATAAAGGACACGATGTTATTTTAAAAAAGGGCAAGTTCGGTCTGTATATAACTTGGGGTGAAAACAGTAAAACATTAAAAGAACTCGGTAATAGACCTATAGAAAATATTGGTTTCGATGAAGTAAAGAAATACTTGGAAGAAGGCAGTAATTTAATTAGAGAGATCAACGCCAATATGTCAATACGGAAAGGCCCCAAGGGTGACTATTTATTTTATAAAATGCCAAAAATGAAAAAACCGCAATTTTATGACATTAAAAGTTTTTCACAAGAAACAGGCGAAGACTATAAAATATGCGATATTACTATTTTAAAGTCATGGATTTCAGACAAGTATCAAATATAGAAACACTAACCTAACACCAACCTAACGCGAGATTAATGGTGGGTATGTAACACTTTTGGTGTTTCTCAGCATTTGAGGCATTTGTAGTGTAAATTCAATGACGAAACTATAATTAAATACTCCAAAATTTGCTAATTCCCCGTTATGATATCGAACCTTTATTTTAAATCTTCTCATTCTCTCGGCAGGAGGATAATAAAATTTATACGGTAATGAATCGCGGTCGAACCATTGTGATATAGGCGTGGATGGTATAGCAATTTTAGCAAATGCGGAATTTACAACACCATTTGTTTCATTGGTGCTTAATGTAAAAGAACTTACATTGTAAGGTGATGTTTCATCTATACAATTATTTCCCTCCAACTCCATATACATATATCCAGGACCCATCAAATTTATTTTATACGTAGCTTCTAACCATTGCACTTCTGAACCAATTAATGTTAAATTTGGTACTAACCAAAATCCGTCATCTCCATATGAAACATCACCATAATAAAATCGGGGAACTATTTTTCCATAATAATATGCTATATATGTAGCAGTATTCGTTACATCCGTTCCACTAATCGACTGTTGATTACATCTAGTTAGACCTAGATTTCCAGGCAATCCCCAATTACTAAATTCAGGCAATTGCGTTCTAGCTCCGCAATATAAATTGTCCACTAACGTATTTTTTACGCTTTGAACTTCGTTTGTCAATAGAAAACCGTCGCATTTATTTCCAAACCATAATTTTTGCCCTACGTTGTTATACACAATAACAAAATTAGTATACCCACCTGCTAAAATTAGTTGTTGGTTTGCTTCTAAATAACTAGCCTGTTCTTCAGGGGTTAAAGAAGGATCTGTAGATTTTTCAATAAAATAATTAGTTAATCTAACAGTAACAGCATGATTAAATTTATTCGTCAATTCAGTAGCCATTTGAATAGGGTTATAAAACCCATCTTCAATAATAATTACGAAATTTTCATCTTGATTTAAAAAGAGGTATTCGAATGTTTTGACAACTAATAAATCTGTAATGTCAAAAGCATTTGGATTATAAGGATTATTAATTTTAAAAGTCATAGAAATATTAGAAGTATTAATAGAGAAGGTGCTATAATTAGAGGGAAAAGACCAACTAACTAATCGTAGAGAAGCTACATTCAGTAAATCTTCTGGTAATTCAATTTCAAATTCACTTGGATTTGGAAATTTTAATACATCTCTATCTTCAGAATGTATTGAAACATATTTTTTATAATACATATATTCTTGCGAACTAGGTATTATGGGATGAGATGTATTCGTATTAAATTGATTACCTTGGGTTGAATTAAATATGTTACCTTGGTTTGGAAACTGATTCGAATTAAACATACCAGACATTTGCATTATAATTATACTAATTATTTTTTTATATATAAATAATATTAATTATTAAAAAAAACAATTGGTATTATATATAATGAGTAGCAGCGCCGCTATTGCTAATTATGGAGGCAAACATTTAGATAATTCACAATTTATAAAGACATTTAATATTGGCGATGATAAAGGTTTAGCCCTTTGGATTTATAAAAAATTACCATCAGGATTAAAAGTGCAAATGCCTTATGATACTAAAACACCGGTGTATATAAACAACGAAGTAACTATAAATAATGATTTACATGTAGAAAAAGATTTATATGTAACAGGTTCTATATTTAATCCATCCGATATAGTCCTTAAAGAAAATATTGAATCAATATCCGTAAAAAAAATGCGTAATTTATTACATTTAAAACCAATAGAGTTTTCGTATAAAACGGATACACATAAACAAAAGCACTATGGCTTTATAGCCCAAGAAATCGAAAAAGTCTATCCTGAACTAGTGAAATCCAGTAATTTAAATTACAACCGAACGTATTATAAAAGAGTAAATTATATAGAATTGATACCAATATTAGTAGCCCAGATACAAATTATGCAAAAAGAAATAGATGAACTAAAAGAACAACTAAACTAAAAGAACAACTAAACTAAAAGAAGAACTAAACTAAAAGAACAACTAAACTAAAAGAACAACTAAACTAAAAGAACAACTAAACTAAAGCAACAAATTATAATATATATTTTATAATTATATATTATATGGCAGATTGGTATTCTAGTATATATAAAGGTTTCATTATTGCTGGAATGATAGCATTTACTATAGGGTTTTTAACACAAGGAGAGACATCTTTAGGCGCATATATGTCTGGTTATTCCGTATTAATTTTAGGTATTATGATGATATTAATAGTTTTATTTAATAATATATTAAACATATCACAAGGAAACTCTACTTTTCAATTATTATACACAATTTTATTGGCTACAGGACCATTTCTATTAATGTTAGGAGTTATATCCTTCATTCTATATTTATTAATAACGTATAAAGAAAACATCATAAATAATCGTGTTACAAGTGAATACTACTCATTTACTAACATAAATGTAATATTGTTGTTATTGCAATTATATTTAGTGTATACAAATATTACAACAGAAAAATTTATAACAACAGGTAAAATTTCAAAAGTCACGTCCAGTATAATATATTTATTAGGTGTTTTAGGAATAATATGCTCTATCATTTTATTTACAATTTTGAAATATTTTACAACGGATGGATTCAAACCAATTAGTCCACTTTAATAAATTTATAAGTTAAACCATAATTGAGTTGTGTTTCCCATATTCCAGAAATTTTCATGATAAATGAGCAAACACTCTTATTAGAAATATCTGAAAAAACTTTAAAATTACCGTTTTTAAGCTGTTCGTATATTTTAAATTGTGGTATTTTTTCTTCGATAGCACAATTTTTGAGTATATCTTCTTCAATAATTTTAATATCATTGATCAAGTCTTTATGAGTATTTACATTAAAAATACATTTGAATTTGTTATAATATTTTTCACATGTTAAGTCATTTAATGTAATTAATAAGTAAATTCCATTAAATACTACATTATTGGTAGAATATAATATTCTAATAAAATTACCTTCGTTAATAACATTGTTTTTGATTGGTTCACAAAAAAAAATATTTTTTTTGTCATATTGTTCAATTCTTTTTACTATATTCATGTACAAGTATTACTATATTAGTATACGTTGTTTTTAAACTATAACAATATCAGTTTAATATTTTTATGCTAACAGAAAAAACCAAATAGAAAACACCGAATAGAAATATTATATATTTGGTTTATAATAGAAATAAAGAATATTCATTACTAATAGTAATGAAGTTTTTTGAAACCCATTTTGAAGAATATATAAATGAAAACGCTCTAATAAATATACACCCAAAAATGGATAAAATATATGATAGATTTCCAAATTCAATTAAAAATATGAGAAATGTTATTTTTTATGGGCCTAGCGGAACAGGTAAATATACCCAAATGTTAAAATCTATAAAAAAATATAGTCCAACTGAATTAAAATATGAGAAAAAACTATCTCTAACCTATAATAAACAACAATATTTTTTTAAGATCAGCGATATACATTATGAAGTAGACATGTCATTATTGGGTTGTAATTCAAAACTATTTTGGCATGAAATATATCAGCAAATTATAGATATCATATCAGCTAAATCAGAAAAATCGGGTATTATAGTATGCAAATATTTTCATGATATACACAGTGAATTACTAGAAAATTTTTATAGTTATATGCAAAAAAATAATATTTCAACTATAGATTTAAAGTTTGTAATCGTGACCGAAGAAATTAGTTTTATCCCAGATAACATACTCAAATGTTGTGAAATAATTAATATAAGCAGACCTACTAAAACGTTATACTCCAAGTGTATTAAAAATAAAACACCTATTAAAATAAAAACTGAAAACATAACAAATATCAAAATTATTCATCTAAACGATGAAGATTTGATGATACAATACCGAATCATTTGCAATAAAATTATAAGCAATATAATAAACATTAACGATATTAGATTTCTAAAATTTAGAGATATATTGTATGATATATTTATTTATAATCTTGATATAAGCGATTGTATTTGGTATATCATTTTTTCTCTAGTGGAGCAAAAAAAGATAAAAGAAGAACATTTGTCAGAAATCCTTATTAAAACATATTGTTTTTTTCAATATTATAATAATAATTACCGACCCATATATCATGTGGAGCATTATTTATTAAATATAGCAAAAATTGTGCATGCCATATAGAGGATCGCAATTGTAAATGTATCTATGGTCTCCAAGGCCACCTACTACGCGTAGTATTGGTCACATTTCGATTATAAAATTGGTAGTTTCCAAGGTACACGTTCATTGGCGCAGGTATCGTGTTGTTTGCCTGTGCAACGAAAAAAAAATTATTGTAAGTATTTGATATACCACGAGTATACACAATCGCACTGGTATGAATTAGCCATTGTATATACTATACAAATATTATAATGTTACAATATTTGTAATGTTATAATGTGATAGTAAAACTTTCCAACGATTAATACTTAAAGTTTATATTGCATTTACACTAGTATATGGATTATAAACGAGCATTTGAAATATTAGAAATAGATTTATCATTTGTTGATTATAAAGATATTTCATTAGAATACTTAAAAAAACAATATAGAAAATTAATTCTTAAACATCACCCAGACAAAAACGGTAATACCCCAGAATCAAATGATAAATTTAAACAAATACACGAAGCATATCATTTTTTGAAACCAGAAATACATAAATTAAACCCGAACATTTTTGACGATAAAGAAGACGAACTAGATTCCTCTATATATGTTAATATATTAAAATGTTTTATGCAATCGGTGTTTGAAGGTAGTTATACAGATTTATTATCTAAAATTGTGAATGATATAATGAACGCAGGAAAAAAAATATCTGTAAGATTATTTGATGACTTGGATAAAGACACCGCGTTACATATTTACACGTTTCTCTCGACGAATCGTTCTATACTTCATCTAAACCAGGAGATTTTGGATTTGATTAGAGATATTGTAGTAAAAAAATATGATAATGTTGAAGTATATAAATTAAATCCAAGTATAAATGATTTGTTAAATAACAATGTATACAAATTATATGCAAACGATGAATTATTTTTAGTTCCGTTATGGCATAATGAGTCTTATTTTGATGGTTCTGGCTGTGAAATCATAGTGTTATGTGATCCAGAGTTGCCAGATGGTGTTAAAATAGATGAAGACAATAATATTCATGTGATAATTACTATAAACATTCATGAATTATCTGAAATGATATTCAATAATAAATTGATTGATGTAATAATTGGAGAGAACCACCACCAAATATCTCCTTCAAAATTATATATTAAAAGCGAACAATATTATAGAATCAAAAACGAAGGATTGTCTAAGATAAAAAAAGACATATATGATATATCTGAAAAAACAGATATTATTGTTAAAATAAATATGCTACAATGAATACACAAATACACAAATACACAAATACACAAATACACAAATACACAAATACACAAATACGCAAATACACAAATATTATGTATATTTTATAATATACATAATATATATAGCATGAACACAAGAGTTAGTAATAAAAATAATAAAACTAGAAAAATAACGTCCAAGAAAAATACTATAACTGAAACAAAGACCCCCTTTCCCATTGATATTGTTTATACGTGGAAAGGAGAATCGAAATCAACAAATGTTAGATTAGGATATAATCATGAGTTAAAATACAGTTTACGGTCTGTAGAATTATATGCACCATGGGTAAATAAAATATTTATTTTAATGAACAAAAAAAAATACCCCAGCTGGATAAGAGAAAATGATAAAATAGTCGTTGTAGAACATTTAGACACATTTCCGTCTAAAGAATATTTGCCAAACTTCAATTCAAACGCAATAGAAACCACCATTGCAAATATTAAAGGCTTGTCGGAACATTATATATATTTTAACGACGATATTTTTTTAGGAAACAAAACCAAATATACTGATTTTTTTACACCTAGCTGTAAAGCCGTTTTGGATGATTATGCTATAAAAAATACTACAAATATAGTAAAAGATGAAAACAATACTTTACATATAGAATTTCCACCGAGTTCTGATAAGATATACAAACATATTCCTATTCCTCAAATCAAAAGTATTGTATTAGAATTTAACAAAAAATATGCTGATTTTATACATTGGATACGTTTAACAAAAAAAAGAAAAGATAAAGGTTTTGATATATGCGAAAAAAACAATCTTGAATCTCCGTGTCAACAATTACATTATCCTATCGCTAAATTTTTACACCTAAACAATATGGCAGTTTTTAAAAAAAATAATAGTAAAAATAACACGTATATTCCTAATATAGATCCTAATTTTGCAAAAAAATTACAATATCTATTAGTAAAAAAACCGCTCTTTTTTTGTATAAATGACGTAGAAACAAATCCTGATAGAAAGAAAAAATTATATGAAGAAGTATTGGAATTTTTTAATGTTTATTATCCAGAGAAAGCAAGTTTCGAAAAATGAGAAAAAATTATATATTTGCATTTTTACACAAATATATAATTTATTTTTTGTATCATTTTGTATTTATTTATTTTTTGTAGTGTTTTGTATTTATTTATTTTTTGTAGTGTTTTTGCTCCACCTTTCCCAAAGGTGGATTTATTTGGCTCCACCTTTCCCAAAAGTGGATGATTTAGGCTTCAGCGGTCTTCTTTTTGGATACAACACGCTTTTTCTTTGGTTCTTCAACCGCTACAACCACTGGTTTTGGAGGTGGTAACTCCTCTTCCTCTTCTTCCTCCTCCTCTTCGTCTTCGTCTTCGTCTTCCTCAGAATCTTCAACAATAGTGCTTGCTACAGCTCCAGCCAATTCGATATCCTCGTCTTCTGGTGGAGGAAGCGCCTTTAATTTTTCAACATCAGATGCCTTTGGTCTTAAGAAACATGTTCCCTCTACAATCGAAGATGTTCTCAATTTTTGGACGATAGCTTGTTTTAAATTCCAAGTAACAGAAACCTTACCATTGACGAACCATAAACCGCCACATTGAATCAAACAAATCACGTGTGTTTTTGACTTTATAAAATCAAGAGGAGTTAAATGAGTTGGGCTTTTCCCCTTTAAGAATAATGGATTTCCTTCTTCGTCATAAATTTCTGGTTGCCAAACTCCTTTCCAGCATGGTATTTTAACGGTAAGAGTAGGAGGCTTATTTAAATCAGGTTCAATACTACCCTTCTCCTTCTTTGGATGTCTCAACATCACGTTAAATTTCTCATCCATAACATCAGAACTAGTAATTGTCTTACCAAACCATTCCTTAGAATATGTTAATGCATCAGCCTTAATTTTTGCCTCCAGATTTCGCATAGAAGTCAAGAACGAATCCGCATCAGCATTTGAATATTCTTTATTTGGAAATTGTAACGACATAGTAAATTTACCTGTAGGATTTTTAGCTTGGTCTAAACCTTCTTGCGCACCCCATGTTATCATTAATGGGGTTGCAATAGTAAGTGATTCTTTAAAATTTTTATTATATAAATTTACAACTTTTCCACCAGAAGGATTTGCCTTTGGTGCAGAGTATGAGAATAAACTGGTATCAATATTAGTTCCGTCGATTATTGCGGTTGCCATTGTGTTTGTATAGTTTATATATATGATGTATCTTTATATCAATTTTTTTTTAATTATAAATGTGACTGTGGTCTACGAAACAAAAAATGTCTGCATATTGTGTACAAATAAAATATATAAATAAATAAAACAGCTCAAAAAGAAAATTATATTATTATAATATATGAACAATACTTTAAAGAAAAATAAAAGTAATGAGACGCTTCTATGTGAATATATGAATGATATTACGAAAAAATGTGAAAAAAATATGCCTGTAGTTAAGAAACAGGTGAAAATAAATGGGGATAATATTATAATTCCTACTATCAAAAATTATGATGATTTATCAAAATATAACTATAATTTATCACAATTGAAAATAATCGCGAAAAATTATAAATTAAAAATTAGTGGGAATAAAAACGAATTAATTACGCGTGTCTATTCATATTTATATTTTTCATCATACATTATAAAAATTCAGTGTATTTTTCGCGGCATTATTTCTAGAAAATATAAAGAATTGCATGGTCCAGCGGCCATAAAACGCTCGTTGTGTACAAATACTGAAGATTTTATTTCAATGGAGCCAATAGAAGAAATAGATTTTCATCAATTTTTGAGCTACAAAGATACAGATGGGTTTATTTATGGGTTTGATATTATTTCTCTCCACAATTTATTTTTAAAATCGAAGGATATTGCATCTATTAAGAATCCATATAATAGATCATTAATCCCTGAAACGGTCGTGAAAAATATAAAGTCAATTATCAGATTTAGTAAAATATTAAAAATACATATTAATTTGCACTACGAAGATGATACCCAAAACATATCAAACGAAAAAGCAGTCGAATTAAGAGCGCTGAGTTTGTTTCAAAATATAGATGCATTAGGTAATTATTCAAATTCTCAATGGTTTCTCTCGTTAAATCGAATTCAACTGATAAAATTTATTAGAGAGTTGTCTGATATTTGGAATTATAGAGCTCAGATATCAATGGAAACGAAACGTAATATTTGCCCCCCACACGGTGATTTATTTAGGCATTTAAGTATGTCCTACATTCATACTGAAGAAAATTTATATAACGTTAAAAAAGTTATTTTAGAAATTCTAGAAAAACTCGTGAATAATGGGGTCGATACAGATAGCAAAGCATTAGGGGCCTATTATGTACTGGGTGCATTAACCATCGTAAATGAATCGGCGGCTCTTGCGCTGCCATGGCTTTTTCAAAGTTTCGGATATTTTTAGATCGACTGCCACCTTATCCACCTTTGGAAAAGGTGGAGCCAAAGTGGAGCAAAACCTTATCCACCTTTGGAAAAGGTGGAGCCAAAGTGGAGCAAAACCTTATCAACCTTTGGAAAAGGTGGAGCCAAAGTGGAGCAAAACCTTATCCACCTTTGGAAAAGGTGGAGCCAAAGTGGAGCAAAACCTTATCCACCTTTGGAAAAGGTGGAGCCAAAAACTACAAAAAAACAAAGAAAAACAAAGAAAAACAAATAAAAATAAAGAAAAACAAATAAAACACAAAATAAATTAATTAAATTTATAGGAAAACCCTGGTATTACCATATTATCGTAACAATATATATTATTTGGGTTAAATCACTTAAAAGGTAGTTGTTAGTATATAGTATAATAAGATGCCAAAGAAGACCACATCTAAAACCGAGACTGAATTAGTCGCCGCTCCTGTCGAAACCGCTCCAGTTGTTGTTGAAAAGAAAGTTAAGAAGACCAAGGCCCCAAAAGTTGAAACCGCCGCCACAACTGCTACTGAATCAGTAGCTACTGTCGCCGAAACTGCCGACGTTGAAACACCTCTTGCTGAACAATCCGTAGAGTTCCTTGCCAAATTACAGCAAATCAGTGTTCTTATTTCTTCATTAAAGACTGAATACAGAACCCTTGAGAAGAAATGGACACGCGAAGTCAAGGCAGCCCAAAAACAATCATCCAAGAGAAAGAGAAAGACTGGAAACCGTGCTCCTTCTGGATTTGTTAAGCCAACCAAAATTTCCGATGAACTTGCCTCATTTTTAGGAAAGGACAAGGGAACTGAGATGGCACGCACCGATGTAACACGTGAGATTAACACTTATATCCGTGCTCACAAGTTACAAGACAAGGAAAATGGTCGCAAGATCAACCCTGATACCAAATTAGCTACTCTTCTTAAGTTAAAGAAGACTGATGAGCTTACCTACTTTAACTTACAAAAGTACATGTCTCCTCACTTCGCTAAGGCAGTCAAGGAAGCAACCAGTGCTTAA
>Ga0187843_10000203_pt1 | contig 48201 bp, 36 predicted proteins | sample SpaLakP09_SKY_43_FD_134516 | JGI IMG/M metagenome (GOLD analysis project Ga0187843, IMG submission 134516) | Oligotrophic lake water microbial communities from Sparkling Lake, Wisconsin, USA - SP09_SKY_43 | ecosystem: Environmental > Aquatic > Freshwater > Lake | place: USA: Sparkling Lake... | reverse complement strand
CTACATTTTTGACTAAAATTTTTTGTTCGCGTAATTTCACAAAGACTTGTTCGGCATTCGCAACACGTATCAGCACAAAATTGGCAGCAGAAGGAAAGACTTGCACGCCTGGCAAGCTTGCCATCGCGGCCATTAACTCAGTGCGTTGCTGGCGCAATTCTGCTGCCTGGGCATCCAGTACTTCTACCCTGGCCAGTACAAATTCTGCTGCTGCCTGCGTCAAGACATTGATGTTGTAAGGCGGGCGCACTTTTTCAAATTCATGCATCAGGGCATTATTGCCCGCCATATAACCCAGCCGTATGCCTGCCAGGCCTAGCTTGGAGACAGTACGCATGACAACCAGATTATCAAACTCTGCAAGGTGTGACATGAAGCTTGCCTGAGCAAAGGGTTGATAGGCTTCATCCACAATGACGATGCCATTATCACCAACCGCCTGTAAGATGGCGACCATATCGTCAGCCTCGTAAAGCGTGCCGGTAGGATTATTTGGATAAGCCAGATAGATAATGGCTGGCTGATGCTCAGCTATGGCTGCCAGCATGGCCGCCTGGTTCAGCGTGAAATCAGAGTTCAGGTCCACGCCAACAAATTCCAGCCCGGCAAACAGGGCTGACATGGCATACATAACGAAGCCCGGCACTGGTGCCAGCACCTTGGCACCCGGTTTGGCGCAGGCGATGGAAACCATGCTGATGAGTTCATCCGAGCCATTGCCAAGGACAATGTCATGGCCAGCAGGTACGCCTAGTTTGTCAGCAATCAATTGTTTGAGGCTGGCATAGGCCGGTTGTGGATAACGATTCAATGCCACGCCTGCCAGATGGTTGGCCAGTTCCTGTTGCATAGCAGGGGGCAGCGGGTAAGGGTTTTCCATCGCATCCAGCTTCAGGAAACCGCTGGCATCCGGCACATGATAAGCGGACAGGCTGGCGATTTCAGGGCGTATCAGTTTGGTGATGCTCAATTCTTTGCTCCATGTTCAGGCTTGTACTTAAAAATCGCGCAAACTCCAGATCAACACAAATCAGGCAGAAAGTGCTTCCGTGTCGATCAAGGCCAGGCGATTTTCTATCATTGCGCAATAGTCGGGATTTAATTCAAATCCGACAAATTCACGCCCGCAACGTTTGGCAGCTACGGCGGTGGTGCCGCTGCCCATGAAGGGATCGAGTACAACACCGCCGGGTGGGCAGGAAGCCTTGATCATGCGCTCGATGATTTCGAGCGGTTTTTGGGTAGGATGCTCTTCGCGTTCGGCATGCTCTCTGTGCAGGCGCGAGACACTCCAGACATCCTTGGGATTGAATCCCATTTCCAGCCACTTCGCACCCTCAAAAATCTTGCGGCTGCGGGCCTTCTTTGTGACCGCATCATACGGGATGCGTATTGCATCCAGGTCAAAATAGTAATCCTTGGCTTTGACAAAAAAACCTATGGTGTCATGCACTGATGAATACTTTCTTACAGTACCACCCATCGACGGCACCCGCCTGTCCCAAATGATTTCATTCATCATGCTCATACGCTGCTTGAGCATGACAAAAACTTCAGGCGAATAACGCCAGGTCAGAAAGATGTACAGGCTGCCATTCGCCTTCAGCTTGGGCAGCGCCAGGTCTATCCACTGCGCCATCCATTCCAGATAAGCCGCCGACTCCATCTTGTCTGATTCATTGCCATAATCCTTGCCCAGACCATAAGGTGGGTCAGCCAGCAATAAATCGATGCTGGCATCAGGCAAACGCGCCAGACCTTGCAGCGCGTCTTCACAAAAAACCTGGTTACGCCATTCAGCCATCATATGCGGGTATTCATAACTGGCAGCAGTTTCGCTTTCATGACTTGAGCCGAAATTCTGCGCTACGGGTATGGGCTTGCAAGCCTTCGCCATAAGCGAGTTCAGCCGCTACCTTGCCCAGGGTCTGCGCGCCCTGTTCACTGACGAAAATCATCGATGAACGTTTCTGGAAGTCATACACGCCTAGCGGTGAAGAGAAACGCGCCGTGCGTGAAGTTGGCAAGACATGGTTGGGGCCAGCGCAGTAATCACCCAGGGATTCAGATGAATAGCGACCAAGGAACATGGCACCGGCATGGCGTATCTTTTCTGCCCATTGCTGAGGATTTTCTGCGGAAATTTCCAGATGTTCTGCCGCGATGCTATTGGCGATTTCACAGGCTTCATCCATATCACGCACCTTGATCAGTGCGCCACGATTGGCCAGTGAAGTGCGTATCACTTCATGCCTGGGCATGGCAGGCAACAGTTTAACTATACTGGCTTGCACAGCTTCGATATAAGCTTCATCTGGACATAGCAAAATGGATTGCGCCAGTTCATCATGTTCAGCCTGCGAGAATAAATCCATGGCGACCCAGTCAGGGTCAGTCGTGCCATCGCACAAGACCAAAATCTCGGACGGACCGGCAATCATATCTATGCCGACCACGCCAAACACACGGCGCTTGGCCGCAGCCACATAGGCATTACCGGGGCCAACGATCTTATCGACAGCAGGTATTGTCGCCGTACCATAGGCCAAAGCGCCGACAGCCTGGGCGCCACCGATAGTAAAAACGCGATCGACACCAGCAATAGCTGCAGCTGCCAATACCAGCGGATTTTTTACCCCGTCTGGCGTAGGTACGACCATGATAATTTCTTTGACGCCTGCCACCTTGGCCGGTATTGCATTCATCAATACGGAAGATGGGTAAGCAGCCTTGCCGCCTGGCACATAGATACCAACACGGTCCAGTGGGGTGACTTTTTGGCCGAGCACGGTGCCGTCAGCTTCGGTATAGCTGAAACCGGCTGAGCCGCATTCTGCCTTCTGAATTTCGTGATATGCGCGCACACGTGCTGCTGCCGTTTCCAGCGCAGTGCGGCGTTCTGTATTCAGCGATGCCAATGCAGCCTGCATCTCTTGTTGCGTCAACTCCAGAGCTACAACGCTACTGGCATTCAGACGATCAAACCGATTGGTCGCTTCCAGCACTGCGGTATCGCCACTGGCTTTGACGCTGGCCAAAATCTGCGCAGCGGCGCGGTCTATCGCCTCATCTTCACTCGCTTCAAAAGCCAGCAGTGAAGTCAGTTTCCTGGAAAAATCTGCATCGGTAGTATCAAGCCGGGTAATCAGGGATGCCATGCTTTTCTCTTCATTAATTATGCATTTGCCTTGGAGGCACGATCAAAAGCTTCCAATATCGGTTGCAGGCGTTCACGCTTCAGTTTCAGGGCAGCCTGATTAACTACCAAACGCGAAGAAATTTCCATGATGTGTTCCACTTCCACCAGGTTATTTGCGCGGAGGGTGCTGCCGGTGCTGACCAGATCAACAATCGCATCTGCCAAACCAACCAGTGGCGCCAGTTCCATCGAGCCATACAGCTTGATCAAATCAACGTGCACACCCTTGGCGGCAAAATGCTGGCGCGCAGTTTCGGTGTACTTGGTAGCAACGCGCAGGCGCGCTCCCTGGCGCACGGCATTTTCATAATCAAAACCCACTGACACTGCAACTGACATGCGGCATTTGGCTATGTTTAAATCGATAGGCTGGTACAGGCCTGCTCCACCATGTTCATGCAAGACATCCTTGCCTGCCACGCCAAAATCAGCCGCGCCATATTGCACATAGGTAGGAACATCCGATGCACGCACGATGATGACGCGCACGTCAGGATCATTGGTCGCCAGTATCAGCTTGCGCGACTTCTCTGGATCTTCCGTCACGCGTATGCCCGCCGCCTCCAGCAATGGCAGTGTTTCTTCAAAGATGCGGCCCTTGGACAAGGCCAATGTCAGTTGTGAAGACATTATTTGACTCGCTGTATTTGTGCACCAACTGCGGAGAGTTTGACTTCCATGCGGTCATAGCCGCGGTCCAGATGGTAGATGCGGTCAATCAGGGTTTCACCCTCGGCCACCATGGCAGCGATCACCAGCGACGCGGATGCACGCAGATCAGTTGCCATGACTGGCGCACCGACAAGTTTGTCGACACCATTCACGATCGCAGTATGACCGTCGATTTCTATCTTCGCACCCAGGCGGTTCATTTCCTGTACATGCATGAAGCGGTTTTCAAAGATCGTTTCAGTGACGATGCTGGTACCCTGGGCGATACAGTCCAGCGCCATGAATTGCGCCTGCATGTCAGTCGGGAAGCCAGGGTATTCCGTCGTGCGGAAACCAACCGCCTTGGGGCGGCCACTCATCTGCGCACGTATCCAGTCTGGGCCTGTCGTCAATATCACACCTGCTTCACGCAATTTGTCGAGCGCAACATCAAGAATGTCGCTGCGGGTGTTTTTCAGGGTAATGTCGCCACCGGTGGCAGCCACTGCACAAAGGAAGGTTGCGGTTTCTATGCGATCAGCGATAACGGTATGGGTAGCGCATGCAGGCTGTCTACGCCCTGGATGACAAGGCGGTCTGTGCCTATGCCTTCAATCTTCGCACCCATGGCCACCAGCAGGTTGGCGAGGTCAGTGACTTCAGGTTCGCGTGCGGCATTTTCCAGCACGGTTTCACCTTCGGCCAAAGTAGCGGCCATCAGCAAATTCTCGGTGCCTGTCACGGTAATCATGTCAGTGACGATGCGTGCACCTTTGAGTTTCTTGGCCTTGGCGTGGATGTAACCAGCTTCAATATTGATCTCGGCACCCATGGCTTGCAAGCCCTTGATGTGCTGATCAACAGGGCGCGAGCCTATCGCGCAACCACCAGGCAAAGATACTTTCGCTTCACCAAAACGTGCCAGCAAAGGGCCAAGCACCAGTATCGATGCGCGCATGGTTTTCACCAGGTCATACGGTGCTTCGAGTTTGTCTATGGCGGAGCCATTAAGAGTGGTCACACCATTTTCCTGCGTGACTTGCAAACCCATCTGACGCAGCAATTTCAACATGGTGCTGACGTCTTGCAGCGAAGGTACATTATGCAGTTCCACATTGCCCGACGTCAGCAAGCCTGCGCACAAGATAGGAAGTGCAGCATTTTTTGCGCCGGAAATCGTGATGTCACCATTCAGGCGTTTGCCACCTGTAATCAATAATTTATCCATTATGCAGCGTACTCTTCAGGCGTCAGGGTTTTCATGGAAAGGGCATGTATTTCTTCGCGCATACGATCACCCAGCACGGCGTAGACGATTTGATGACGCTGTATCGGGCGCTTGCCAACAAAGGCGGCAGACACGATCACTGCATTGAAATGCTGGCCGTCGCCTTCGACTTCCAGGTGCGTACATTCCAGACCAGCTGCAATGTAATTTTTAATTTGTTCGGGCGTAGGAAACACGGCTAACTCTCTTGATCAAAATGGTGAAGCTAAGGTTGTACTTGGATGCTGATTTAATTCAATAACGCACTTGGCAACGTGCTCAATGTCGTAACTTGTAGCCACGTTTCAGCATATTGATGGCGATGGTAGCCAACAAGATCGAGAACACGGAAACAATCATCAGGCTGTGCAGAGGATCAACATCGGACTTGCCGAAGAAGCCAAAGCGGAAGCCATCTATCATGTAGAAAAACGGATTGAAGCGCGAAATACTTTGCCAGATGCCAGGCAGTGAATGAATGGAGTAAAACACACCCGACAGGAAAGTGGCAGGCATGATCAAAAAGTTCTGGAAAGCGGCGAGCTGGTCAAATTTTTCTGCCCAGATGCCAGCAATCAAACCCATGGTACCCAGCATCGCGGCACCGAGGAAAGCGAAAATAACTATCCACCAGGGCGCTATAAAATGCAGGTCGGCAAACCAGGCTGTCGCAATGAAGACCCCTGCACCCACCGCAACGCCCCTCAATATCGCGGCCAGTACATAGGCACTGAAAATTTCCCAATGCGACAGTGGTGGTAACAAGATGAAGACCAAATTGCCAGTGATCTTGGATTGGATCAGTGAAGAAGATGAATTCGCAAACGCATTTTGCAAAACACTCATCATCACCAAGCCGGGCACCAGAAAGGCTGTGTACTTGACGCCGGGATAAACCTGTACATGATCTTCCAGCACATGGCCAAAAATCAGCAAATACAGGATGGCTGTCATGATGGGCGCAGTGATGGTTTGGGTCGCCACTTTCCAGAAGCGCAAGACCTCTTTATAGAACAGGGTATTAAAACCGGTCATGCTGCTCATTTGTTGCCCTCCATGATTTGCAGGAAGACATCTTCCAGATCAGCTTGCAATAAATGCATATCTTCTATCACACAGCCATCTGCACGAAAAGCCGCCAGCATGCCTTCGACCTGATTGTAGTCAGTCACACGCAGGGCAAATTGACGCGGGTCAGCCTGGATTTCATGACTGATGACTTTATCGCGCAAAATGGCAGGCAAAGTCACTACACCATTGGCTGCCAGGGTAATGCGCAATTGCGAACCAGAAATGCGCTTGATGAGATTCGCTGTACTATCGAGTGCCACAACCTTGCCCAGTTTCAGCATGGCGATGCGATTACACAGGGCCTGTGCCTCTTCCAAATAATGCGTGGTCAAAACGACAGTATGGCCTTCACGATTCAGACGGGCAATAAATTGCCACAAGGTCTGGCGCAATTCTACATCGACACCGGCGGTTGGTTCATCCAGCACAATGACGGGCGGTTTATGCACCAGCGCCTGCGCGACCAGCACACGGCGCTTCATGCCGCCGGACAGGGCGCGCATATTGACGTCAGCCTTGTTGGTCAGGTCGAGGTTTTCCATAACCTCGTCTATCCATTTGTCATTGTTCTTCAGACCAAAATAGCCAGACTGCATGCGCAGGGTTTCACGTACTGTGAAGAAGGGATCGAATACCAACTCTTGCGGCACTACACCAAGATTCTTGCGGGCATTGCGGTAGTCACTGACCACATCACGGCCTTGCACGGTGATATTGCCAGCATCAGCCCGGTTCAAGCCTGCCAGTATGGAAATCAGGGTAGTCTTGCCTGCACCATTAGGCCCCAGCAAACCGAAAAACTCACCCTCTTCTATCGTGAGTGAGACACCACCCAGTGCCTGTAGCGACTGGTAGCGTTTTTGTATGTTGCTAATTTGTATGGCTGCCATCTGGCGTGTTTGCACAAAGTGCTCATCAGGGAATTAAGAACCGGAAAACCCGGTTTCTTGCCACTTAAGTGGCGAAACCTTTGATTATAGGGGATTTTCGGTGTTTGATCTGAAATGGCATGCTGGTGTTGTCACCATGTATGCCTTTCAGGAAAAGAAACTCAGGATGCGATCAATGTCGCTCTGGTGTATGCAGCTGGAATTGCTCGTTGAGACCATATAGTGCCAGTATGCTCAGCAAACTGGCAGGCACCCCCGTGAAATGCAGTTTTAAGCCTTGTTGGATAGCCTGACGTTGCCAGGCTATCATGACGGCAACTGCGCTGGAGTCAATCTTGCTCAGTGCCGACAAGTCGAACTCGGACTGACCTTCAGCTAAAGCAGACAAGCCTGCAGCGACAACTGCATTGGCATTACCATGGCTAAGCTCACCCGTTACTGTATACACGATAGATTCCCGGAATTATTTTGCAGCCGCTTTTGCAGCACTGGAAGCAGCCAACTTTTTATTCTTGTCGGCCAGGACTTTGATCAGGCCATCGATACCGGATTTGCTGATTTCAGCAGAAAAACTGCCTTTATAGGTTTCCACCAACCAGACACCCAGTACATTAATATCAAAAATCTTCCAGCCTGTTGACAATTTTTCCAGGCGATAATTCAGGACGACAGGTTCACCACGCGACTGTATGACTTGTGTGCGAACCTCTACTTCGGTATCACCAGGATCGGCACGCATAGGTTTGAATTCCACGCGTTGATCCTTGATCTGGGAAATCGCACCAGAGTAAGTAAATACCAACAAAGTACGGAACTCATTGGTCAATTGTTTTTGCTGTTCTGGCGTCGCTTCTTTCCAGCTCTTGCCAGCAGCCAGTGAAGTCATGCGTGGAAAGTCGATATGTGGCAGGATTTTGCTTTCCACCATGTCATAGACTTTCTTTTGATTTCCCGCCTGTATATCCTTGTCATTTTTTGCCAACTCCAGAATTTCCTGGCTCAGGCGTTTGACCAGTGCGTCAGGTGCTTCCTGTGCTTGGGCGGCACCACTGGACAGCCCAGCGATGAGCAAACTGGCAAATATCAAACTAAAAAATTTTGTCAGAGTTCGTTTCATTTTCTTATTCCTGTTCCTGTTTTGCGGCAAACGCCGCACATGAGCAGTTAACTTGTCAGCAGCCTCGGCGGTTGACCCAGTTCACTACAGCGTCATCAATTCTTACAATTTCAAAGACAACTACTTAATCAACATCAGGACTAACCTGACCGGCGCGACGCTGCAGATAGGCGTCGCGGAAGAAGACATACTTGTCGAGCGCTGCTTCTTCCAGAAGACTGCCTGCATCCAGTACTGATGCACGCTTGTCAACCAGACGCACTACCGAGCCTATGTTCTTGATATACATGGGACGCTTGTAGTACCACAAATCACCCCGCATATCGACCGGCATAGCAAGGGCATCACGGACCGTCGATGGCCCAAATACCGGCAAAACCAGGTAAGGACCAGACCTGACACCCCAGCGCCCCATTGTCTGGCCAAAATCTTCATTATGCTTGGGCATGCCCGCCGCCGAGCCTATGTCTATCAAGCCGCCTATACCGAGTGTGGTGTTAATGGCAAAACGCATGACATCAGTAGCGCCATCATTGACCCGGCCCTGCAGCAAGTTGTTCACTGCATTCCAGACATCTCCAATATTGCTGAAGAAATTACCTATGCCGGTTTGTACAAACCCCGGTGTTGCAGCACGGTAAGCCTCTGCCACTGGCTTGACTACTGCAGTATCGACCGTATCATTAAAGCTGAACATGGCGCGGTTAAAGCCCTCCAGAGGGTCACGCGGGTTCTTGCCTATATTGGTCTTCGTGCTTAATACATCAAGTGTCTTGTCTGCCTTGTCCTTGATTTTCTCTACCGCTATCGTGCTGCAACCGGTCAGCAAGACACTGGTCAGCAAAAGGAACATCGCCAAGATCCTGCTACTGGCAGGAAATTTATTTGTTCTTGTCATTTTTTCTCTTCCGTATTACCGTCTGCTGCTTTACTGAAAAGGAACTGACTAATCAGGCTTTCCAGCACGATGGCATCCTGAGTAAATGTAATTCTGTCACCTGCAGCCAACAATTTTTCATCAGTACCTGCAGTTAATCCTATGTACTGCTCACCAAGCAAACCTGCTGTCAGTACCTTGATGGATGAATTTTTTGGGAATTTATAACGCTTCTCCAACTCCATGACGACAGTCGCCTGGTAGGTTTTATCGTCAAATTTGATTTCGCTGATGCGCCCTACCACCACTCCCGCACTTTTTACTGCAGCCCTGGGCTTGAGCCCGCCGATATTGTCGAAGCGTGCAGTAACAGTATAGGTCTGCTCAAACGATAAGGAACTCAAATTGCCTGCCTTGAGTGCTAGAAACAACAGTGCAGCAGCGCCTAGCAAAACAAATAGGCCTACCCAAAAGTCGAGAGATTTTTTTTCCATTTTTCTTTTCCACCAATTCTTGCGATTTCTTACGTTTTCTTACGTTTTTACCAATCGCCCTGCTTCAGCGCACGTTTTTGGCAAATAATTCAGTTTGCTCAGGGCGCTCAAGCAAAAGCCTGACACAGTTGCACTATTGAAACATCCATGCGGTCAGCAGGAAATCCAGCAACAGTACCAGCAAAGAGGATATGACCACGGTTCTGGTGGTGGCACGCGCTACGCCCTCGGGGGTAGGCTGTGCTTCATAGCCCTGGAATAATGCAACAAAGCTTACTGCAAAACCAAAAACGATGCTTTTGACAACACCATTGCCTATATCCTGAAAAACTTCGACCCCAGACTGCATCTGCGACCAAAATGCACCATTATCGACACCGATGAGTTTCACACCAACGACATAACCACCAATAATGCCCATAGCATTAAAGATGCATGTCAATATCGGCAAGGCGATGATGCCAGCCAGAAAACGTGGGGCCAGCACCCTTTGTATGGGGTTGACTGCCATCATTTCCATCGCGGCCAGTTGTTCACCGGCTTTCATCAAACCTATCTCTGCCGTCAGTGAAGTACCGGCACGTCCGGCAAACAGCAAGGCGGTCACGACGGGCCCAAGTTCACGCACCAGTGAAAGTGCCACCAGCAAACCCAGCGCTTCTGCAGAACCATAACGGTTCAGCGTGTAATAACCCTGATAGGCCAGTACAAAACCGACAAACAATCCAGACACTGCAATAATCAGCATGGAATAATTGCCGATGAAATGAATCTGGTCTGTTATCAAACGCGGTCTGCGCCACAAGCCCAGGCAATTCACCAATATGGAGAAAAAACTGCGGGCCGCATAACCCACATCAGCCAAGGTTGACCTGACAAAACCACCAATTTTTTCTATGATCATGCGCGCTTCTCCAAACCCAGCTCCGCTTGCAGGGATGCGCCGGGATAATGGAAAGGCACGGGTCCATCTGCCTCTGCATGTACAAACTGCTTCACATACGGGTCTTCTGAAACCCGCATTTCTTCTGGCGTACCTTGTGCGACGATTTTGCCTTTGGACAAAAAGTAGACATAGTCAGCAATCGCAAAAGTTTCATGCACATCATGCGACACCAGAATGGACGTAGACCCCAGAGCGTCGTTCAAGTTCCGTATTAAATTGGCAGCAACGCCCATGGAGATAGGGTCCAGCCCGGCAAAGGGTTCGTCATACATGAGCAATTCAGGGTCCAGCGCAACTGCACGGGCCAGTGCCACACGCCTGGCCATACCGCCAGAAATTTCGGCAGGCATGAGAGCAGCGGCATTGCGCAGGCCAACTGCCTGCAACTTCAGCAAGACCAGATCACGTATCATGGCTTCGCTAAGATTGGTATGTTCGCGCATGGGAAAGGCCACATTATCAAAAACATTCAAGTCTGTGAACAAGGCGCCATGCTGGAACAGCATGCCCATTTTTCTGCGTAAGGCGTACAAGCCCTGCGTGTCTAGCTCAGCAATCTCTTGCCCGTTGACCTTGATACTGCCACGCTGGGCGCGGATTTGCCCGCCTATCAGGCGCAAGATCGTGGTCTTGCCAGAACCTGAACCACCCATGACAGCAATCAGTTTACCGCGTGGGAAATCCATATGGAGTTCAGACAAGATAGTCCGGTCTCCATACCCAAACTGGATATCGCGAATTTCTACAAGATTTGGCACAGCAGTGGATAAATAGTTTTATGAAACCCAGATTGTAATGCAGAAAGGCGAAGAGGGTTGTACAGACAACTATGTCGAAAAAACAAGAAATTGATGAATATTCAGAATAATCCTGTTATTACGCGCAAAACGCGATAAATGGAAAATTTTCCGAATTTAATTCAAACAAAGGGGGTGAAAAATAATTTTTTTAATGAACGGAAAGTCAGTTATTTACAATTCCCTTGTCAAAACTGACTTTATCTTAGCTGATTTGCCTTAGATTTTTACTCACAAGGACAAATCAGCCGGGCCTTGCAAATGCCAATTCAGGCACTCACTCCAACTGCCATTCTTAGCGAGGCAAAACAGAATCACCCATCAGGAAGGCATCCACTTCACGCGCACATTGGCGCCCTTCACGTATTGCCCACACTACCAGCGACTGACCACGACGCATATCACCCGCTGCATAGACCTTGTCTACATTGGTCTTGTAGCAACCAGCACCGTCTGTGCTTGCCCTGGCATTGCCGCGCACATCCTTATCAACGCCAAAAGCATCCAGCACTTGTTGTACTGGCAGACAAAACCCATGGCCAGCAAGACCAGGTCGGCTTTCATTTCAAATTCAGAATCCGGCACTTCCTGCATCTTGCCGTCTTTCCATTCGACGCGGCAGGCGATCAGTTTTTCTACCTTGCCTGCCTTTCCTTCCAGGCGCTTGGTAGCTACTGCCCAATCACGGTCGCAACCTTCTTCATGCGAAGACGAGGTGCGCAGCTTGGTTGGCCAGTAAGGCCAGACCATGGGTTTGTTTTCTTGTTCTGGCGGCTGAGGCATGAGTTCAAACTGGGCTACTGATTTGGCACCATGACGGTTGGAAGTACCAACGCAATCAGAGCCGGTATCACCACCACCGATGACGACCACATGCTTGCCACTGGCCATGATCTGGTCCTTGACCTTGTCACCGGCATTGACCTTGTTTTGCAAAGGCAAAAAATCCATGGCGAAATGCACGCCTTTGAGTTCACGGCCAGGTACAGGCAAGTCACGCGGGGTTTCTGCACCACCGGCAATGATGACGGCATCAAAGTCTTTTTGCAGTTGCTCAGGCGAGATGGTTTCCTTGGCCCAGTTGGTCACTGTTGCCGGGAAATCCTTGCCGACGAATACACTGGTACGGAAAGTCACGCCTTCAGCGACCATCTGGTCTACCCGGCGGTCAATATGGGATTTTTCCATCTTGAAATCAGGAATGCCATAACGCAGCAAACCACCGACGCGGTCATTCTTTTCAAATACGGTCACATCATGGCCTACACGTGCCAGTTGCTGAGCAGCCGCCATACCTGCAGGGCCTGAGCCAACCACGGCAATTTTCTTGCCTGTCTTGACAGAAGGAATTTGCGGTACAACCCAGCCATTTTCCCAGCCTTTGTCGATGATGAAATGTTCTATCGACTTGATACCAACAGCATCGCTATTGATACCCAGGGTACAGGCAGACTCACAAGGTGCCGGACAAATACGACCTGTGAATTCAGGGAAGTTATTGGTGGAATGCAGGGTATCGAGCGCCAGTTTGTAATTACCGTTATAAACCAGGTCATTCCAGTCAGGGATGATGTTGTTGACTGGGCAACCGTTATTACAGAAAGGAATACCGCAATCCATGCAGCGTGCGGCCTGTACTTTGGCCTGGCCATCTTCAAGATGCACCAAAAATTCCTTGTAATGCTTTTTGCGTGACTGCGGTGCTTCGCTTGCTTCTTGCAAACGCTGGTATTCCATGAAGCCGGTAACTTTACCCATTTTCTAACCTCAATATCGTTGCGGGCATATGCCCTGTCTAATCTGATTAAGCTGAACAGTCTGAAGAACACAGGAGGGTGCAGCCGCAGCCAGGCTGCGGCGCGCCCTGCCAACTATGCCGTGACTTTTTCCTTTTTCGCTGCGAGCTGCTTTGCTGCATACATTTCCCCCAGGGCGCGCTTGTATTCAGTAGGGAATACCTTGACGAACCTGGCACGGCTACGGGCCCAGTCATCCAGCAAATTGCGGGCACGGGTACTACCTGTATGTTTGAAATGACGCTCTATCAGATTACGCAAGATGGCTTCATCCGTCTCTCCCTCACCGCCACGCAGACGGCTATGCCAGATGGATTTATCCAGAGTTGCCACTTGTACGTCCCCAGCCAAGACAGGCTCCAGTGTCACCATGGACATATTGCACTTGGCTTCAAATTCGCCTTCAGGGTCATACACATAAGCGATACCGCCCGACATACCGGCAGCAAAGTTACGGCCTGTATTGCCGAGAACGATGACTGTGCCGCCTGTCATGTATTCGCAACCATGGTCGCCAGTACCTTCGACTACCGTTACTGCACCGGAATTACGCACGGCGAAACGTTCACCGGCAACACCATTGATAAAGGCTTCACCAGAGATGGCACCGTACAGGACGGTATTACCGCAGATGATGTTATCGACCGCCCAGCCACGGAATTCTGTATTCGGGCGGATGATGATGCGGCCACCGGACAAACCTTTGCCGACATAGTCATTACCCTCACCCACCAGGTCCAGCGTCACGCCATGCGCCAGGAAGGCACCGGCAGACTGGCCAGCCGTACCTTGCAATTGGATGTGGATGGTGTCATCCGGCAAACCGGCGTGGCCATATCTTTTCGCCACTTCACCAGACAACATCGTGCCTACCGTGCGGTTCAGGTTTTTGATCGGTGAGATGAAGGATACTTTTTCACCAGTTTCCAAAGCGATTTTTGCCTGGGCGATCAGTTTGTTGTCGAGGGCTTTTTCCAGACCATGATCCTGCACATCAACATGGCGTATCGCTGCACCTTCAGCCAGTTCTGGCTGATAGAAGATGCGGCTGAAATCCAGCCCTTTGGCTTTCCAGTGCGATACCGCCTTGGATTTATCCAGCAAATCAACACGGCCTATCAAATCGTCATAAGTGCGTATGCCCAGTTGCGCCATGATCTGACGAAGCTCTTCAGCAACAAAGAAGAAGTAATTGACGACATATTCTGGCTTGCCGGAGAACTTGGCACGCAAGACCGGATCTTGTGTTGCCACGCCTACCGGACAAGTGTTCAGATGGCATTTGCGCATCATGATGCAACCTTCTACCACCAGCGGTGCGGTGGCGAAGCCGATTTCATCTGCACCCAGCATCGCAGCAATCGCGACGTCACGACCTGTTTTCATCTGGCCATCGGCCTGTACCCGGACGCGGCCACGCAAGCCATTCAAGACCAGGGTTTGCTGGGTTTCAGACAAGCCCAGTTCCCACGGTGTACCTGCATGCTTGATGGAAGACAAAGGTGAGGCACCAGTACCACCGTCATGACCGGCGATGACGACGTGGTCAGCCTTGGCTTTGGACACACCGGCAGCAACAGTACCAACACCCACTTCAGACACCAGCTTGACCGAGATCGATGCTTTTGGATTAGCGTTTTTCAAGTCATGGATCAGTTGTGCCAGATCTTCAATCGAATAAATATCATGATGTGGAGGAGGAGAAATCAAACCCACGCCAGGCACAGAGAAACGCAATTTGGCGATGTATTCAGAGACTTTATGCCCTGGCAACTGGCCGCCCTCACCCGGCTTGGCGCCTTGCGCCATCTTGATTTGTATCTGGTCAGCAGAACTCAAATATTCAGCGGTGACACCAAAGCGGCCAGATGCGACCTGCTTGATTTTCGAGCGCAGGGAATCACCATCTTGCAAAGGAATATCAACTTCTATCTGGTCTTTGCCGATGACAGAAGCCAGCGTCGCACCCTGCTTGATAGGGATGCCTTTCAGCTCTTGCTGATAACGCGCAGGATCTTCGCCACCTTCACCCGTATTTGATTTGCCGCCTATGCGGTTCATTGCCACAGCCAGCGTAGCATGCGCTTCTGTACTGATGGAACCCAGGGACATCGCACCTGTTGCAAAACGCTTGACGATTTCCTTGGCCGGTTCTACCTGGTCTAGCGGGATAGCTTTGCTTGGGTCTATCTTGAATTCAAACAAGCCGCGCAAAGTCATATGACGCTTGCTCTGGTCATTGATGATCTGTGCGTATTCTTTATAAGAATTGTAATTGTTGGCACGGGTGGAGTGGTGCAGCTTGGCAATCGCGTCCGGTGTCCACATATGGTCTTCACCGCGAACGCGGAAAGCATATTCACCACCTGCATCCAGGGCATTTTCCAGTACAGGGTCCTGGCCGAAAGCTGCCTTGTGCAAGCGCAGGGCTTCTTCGGCAACTTCAAATACGCCTATGCCTTCTACATTTGATGCGGTGCCCTTGAAGTACTTGTCGACCAGCGATTTGTTCAAACCGACTGCTTCAAAAATCTGCGCGCCGGAATAGGACATATAGGTAGAGATACCCATTTTGGACATGACTTTCATCAAGCCCTTGCCTAATGCCTTGGTGTAGTTGTAGACCGCTTTTTCTGCCGACAATTCTCCAGACAAATCTTTTGCCATGTCGGCCAGGGTTTGCATCGCCAGGTAAGGATGGACAGCTTCTGCGCCATAACCTGCCAGCAGGGCAAAGTGATGGGTTTCGCGGGCAGAGCCAGTCTCGACGACCAGACCAGTGGTAGTACGCAAACCCTTGCTGACCAAATGCTGATGCACGGTCGATGTAGCCAGCAATGCCGGGATGGCGACATAGTGCTCGTCCATCTTGCGGTCAGTGATGATCATGATGTTGTGGCCAGACTTGACCGCATCGACCACTTCTGCACAGATGGATGCCAGACGTGCCTCAATACCATCCTTGCCCCAGGCAACCGGATAGCAGATATCCAGTTCATAGGACTTGAATTTGCCACCAGTATTGGCGCTGATATTGCGCAATTTGGCAATGTCAGCAAAATCCAGTATCGGTTGCGCCACTTCAAGACGCATGGGCGGGTTGATGTTATTAGTGTCCAGCAGATTCGGTTTCGGGCCGATGAAGGATACCAGAGACATCACCATCGCTTCGCGGATAGGATCAATAGGCGGGTTGGTGACCTGTGCAAACAATTGCTTGAAGTAGTTATACAAGGGCTTGAGCTTGTTTGACATCACCGCCAGAGAAGAATCATTGCCCATGGAGCCGATTGCTTCTTCACCTGCCAGCGCCATAGGTGCCATCAGGAATTTCAAATCTTCCTGCGTGTAACCGAAGGCTTGCTGTCTATCCAGCAAAGTTGCAGAGTAGACGGTTTTGTCTTCTGCTGCCTTCAATTCATTGAGCTTGATACGTACCGATTTGATCCATTGTTTGTAAGGCTTGGCATTGGCGTAGGTGTCCTTGATTTCTTTGTCATCAATGATGCGTCCCGCTTCCAGGTCGATAAGGAACATCTTGCCCGGTTGCAAACGCCATTTCTTGATGATCTTGGATTCTGGGATGGGCAAGACACCAGATTCCGATGCCATGACGACCAGGTCATCATCGGTGACGATGTAACGGGCAGGACGCAAGCCATTACGGTCAAGCGTGCCACCGATCTGGCGGCCATCAGTAAAGGCCATGGCGGCCGGACCGTCCCACGGTTCCATCATGGCGGCGTGGTATTCATAGAAGGCGCGGCGGTTTTCATCCATCATGGTGTGATTTTCCCAGGCTTCCGGGATCATCATCATCATTGCCTGTGCGATTGGGTAACCGGCCATCACCAGCAGTTCCAGCGCATTGTCGAAACTGGCTGTATCAGACTGACCTTCAAATATCAGCGGATACAGTTTTTGCAAATCTTCGCCAAGTACGGCGGATTTCATCACGCCTTCACGAGCGCGCATCCAGTTGAAGTTGCCTTTGACCGTATTGATTTCACCGTTATGCGCAATCATGCGGTAAGGGTGAGCCAGCGGCCATTCAGGGAAAGTATTGGTAGAGAAGCGTTGATGCACCAGCGCCAGTGCGGAGACGCAGCGCTCATCCTGCAAGTCTTTATAGTAAACACCGACCTGATCAGCCAGCAGCAAACCTTTATAAACGATGGTGCGGGCAGACATGGATGGCACGAAGTATTCTTTGCCATGCAAGAGATGCAGCGCTTCAATCGCATGCACAGCCGATTTGCGGATCACATACAGTTTGCGTTCCAGTGCATCTGTCACCATGATGTCAGGGCCGCGGCCGATGAAAATCTGGCGTATGACCGGTTCTTTTTCACGCACGGTAGGCGACATAGGCATATCGCGATCCACCGGCACATCGCGCCAGCCAAGTACAACCTGGCCTTCTGCACGCACGGCTCGTTCTATCTCTTGTTCGCAAGCCAGGCGGGACGCATGTTCCTTCGGCAAGAAGATCATGCCTACGCCATATTCACCCGGTGGCGGCAGGTTGATGCCCTGCTTGGCCATTTCTTCACGGTAGTACTGGTCAGGAATCTGGATCAGGATACCGGCACCGTCACCCATCAGGGCATCGGCACCAACCGCGCCCCTGTGGTCAAGATTTTTCAAAATCAACAAACCCTGATCGACGATGGCATGCGTCTTCTTGCCTTTAATATGGGCAACAAAACCTACGCCACAGGCGTCATGTTCATTGGATGGGTCGTATAAACCTTGAGCGTGCATAGTGGATCTCCGGAGGACAATTTCAATATCAGGACTTACGTGAAACAGCTGTCGGCATGAACAGCTCTTTTGGCTATTCGGCAATTTTGCTGGCTGCGGATGGCAGCTTGATGACTTTATTTAGTTTGAAGGGTGATCAAACCGTGCTGGCCATGCTTCCGGGTAAGGGCATGGCGCTACGCTGGACAAATGTGCCATGCACTCGTTGAATGTGAATGCGCCGGCACGACAGTTTGGCGTAAATCCTGTCAGGACAAGACAGAGAATAGTGCACTGCAAAATATTGCGCAACTGATTTAATTAGGGTCAGTGTCGATTTAAAATAATCATATTCTCGCGAATATTTAAATAGGGACATAGTAAATGCAGTGATGTTTGTTGAGTTTCCAGCGCTCATTACGGATTTTTGGCATGGAATCAGCCTGCAGGCCGCTCATGTAAAAGAAAAAATCAGATGCTTTCCTGCGCCTTGCGGGGACGACCGCGCTTGACTTGCTCTACCCTCCTCTCCGTCAGCTTGCTCATTTCTATCTTGAATCTGGATGAGCCCAGCATCCAGGCCTTGGTGGTGGCCTGGGTGATTTCGCTGATTTGCGTGCTTGACAAACCCTGCTCCAGACTCTGCTTATAGGCAGCTTCGCGCTGGAAAGGTGTATTTCCCAAGGCCCAGTAACAGCTATGGTCAGTGATCAGGGGGTCAATAGTCAGGCCTACATGATGACGGTAGCTGGACCAGGTGTAATCGAGCAAATCCTGCACCAGACTGGCACGCAGAGGATTGCTTTCCATATAGATGCTGCAGGGAATGAAGTAGGTCGCGGATTCAATGACTGTGGCGCGATAACGCCCCTGCCACAAGGTACCAGCGCGTTGGTATTTACGATTAAAATAAGGGACATAGTGACGGCCCAGCCATTGCATCATCTTGCCCAGGCCGGGTTCATCACCGGGGGTCAGTAACAAATGCAGGTGGTCTGGCATCAATACATAGGCATGGATGGCGACGTCAAACAGCCTGGCAGCTTGCTTGAGCCAGTCCAGGAAACTGTTGTAATCCTCGGCATCCTGGAAAATCAAGGCACCAGCATTGCCACGCTGGATAACATGATGTTGCTGATGCGGAATAACTAAACGGGCTAATCTGGCCATGTGTGTGCAGGCAATCCAAAAGAGTCTGGATTGTGCTTGGCATCTGACTATCTTGTCAAAACTTATCTGTACTGTGTTATTGGCAGCAATAATGCCATTGACGTCAGCAACAAATGCGAACAACGAAGCATACCTGCCATGCCCTGATAACAGGACATGGCCATGGTCTGTCTATGCTCTATATAGTCTTTTGGGAGGCGCGACAGCTTTCCGGTGCGATCGGAAAGCTGGCAATCCCGCTTTTTCAGGCAGCGATGAGTTCTTGAACCGGGCTTTTCAAGCGGAAAGCTTTGAGCGCACGGGATGCATCCGGTACTGCAACGATTTCTGGTGTACCAGTCATCAATTCAGAAATACGGCTCTTCAGGGCTTTTGCTTGTGTCGCCAGATTGAAATGTGCAGGACGCTGAGTCTGCACTATGCTCCAGCGCGCTACAGGCGCATGGCCACTACCATCCAGCAAGGATTTTTCACGCAACCAGTTCTCGAAGGAACGGGTAGTCATGTCGCTTTCTATCCAGATCAAATGATCTGAAGTCATTTTCTTGCTGTTGTCCGAAGGGCGAACCAGTATTTCGTAAATCATTTTCTGACTCCTTAAAGGGAAACTTTGCTTAAAGGAAGGTGTCAGCAAAGATTCTTTAGTCCAAAAACGCACCGGTTCGCCATTCAGTTGACACATTAATGTACAAAAATGAGAAATTTTTTTATAAATTTTATAAAAAAGCAATGAATTAGGCCCGATTGCGGTGAAATCCCCCAATTCATTGCATTTATTTCATTTTTTAATACAAATTACCTGGAACTATTTTTATTATTTGATGCGAGAAGCTTCCAGCACGAAACTCAGTTTGCCAAAACGAGCGCTGACTTCATCAAACTTCTTTTGTTTTTGAGCATCGGTCAGACCTGGATTGTTGAGGTTTTCACGCAAGAGACTAAACAATGTCAAATCAGCAATTGGCTTCAACTGCGCATCTGTAGAGCGCTGAAAACCAGACAAATTCAGAATATCTTTCAATACCACCTGCGCCTGCTTTTGCTTGCCATAATCGACAAAGAAATCTTCGATGCGGGTTTTCAAGGCTGGCGACAAGTCCTTGCGGTACAACATAGGATCATTGGGTATCAAAGGAGAAGTCCAGATAACGCGCACTTTAGCGATTTGCTCAGGCGCTTCTTTTTTTAATCGGTCCATCTCTTCAGAATTAAACGTAGCCACATCAGCGTCACCTTGAATTACAGCCGCAAAGTTGCTTTGATGGTTGCCGACATTGACCTTCTTGAACAGCTTATTGATATCTATTTTATTTTTAGCAAACAAATAATAAGCGGGCACCAGATAACCAGAAGTAGATTGTTTATCACCGTCTGAAAATACATAAACACCAGGCTTGGCCGAAACCTGATCAAAAGTGGTCAATGGGCTCTTGCTGGAGGCGATCAGCAAAGAGTTATAGCCACGTGAGCCATCGCTTTTCACCATTTGCGCAAATACAGTCACTTTGCCATCTTCTACAGCATCCAGGGCGACCTTGTTGCCGAGCCATGCAACTTGTATCTTGTTATTTTTCAGACCACTGACGATATCTGTATAGTTGGAAGAAATGGCCGCAGTCACTTCCGTGCCTGTACTTTTTGCCAGATCATCCAGCAATGGCTGCCAGCGCTTGCGCGTGTCCTCGATACTGGTGGTGGCGATAAGGCCAACCGTGAGTTTTTCTGCGGCATGGGCAACAGTGACAAACATACTGCCAACAAGCAGTGTCAGGGGAAGAATTTTTTTAAACATAAAGCCTCGATAGAAAATACAAATGCCCAAAGCATCAAGATGCTTATGACCGGTCAGACATGTATGCGGTAGCAGACAAACAAGTGCCGTCAATGACGTACTTTGGGACAGGAATGGGAGGGTGATTGGATGTACGCCAAGTAAGTTCTGCACATCAATTAAGCAGAATTATAGCATCAGATGAATTGAAGCAACATTTTTTCACAAAGCAAGAGATATATTCGAGTCAGTTGCCGAATGATTAGGAATTGCTGAAAAAATACGCAAAATACTTTGCAACGATTCGAAGAAACAGCCGTCTGAGCATCTTAAAACCACGCAAAATGACTCAAGCCAATATATTTAAGTCATTGATTTACATAAATATCTTCTCTGCCACTCAAGACTTTTCAATAACTGGCTCTACACCATACAATCAGAAATGCACAAATAACATGCACTTCCATTTTCCGTTGTAAATTTGTCTCTTGAGCACGCATGAACTTGACAACTACTAGCGTAGTTGAAGCTGGTGGAACTCTTCACGTCATTGCGACTCTGCATGCCATTTCTAGCAGCCAGGCCAATCCAGACATTATTTGTTTTGCGCTGCAAGCTCACGCAGCTTGTCTTTTTTGCTCTTGCGCTTGCCCTTGATGCCGCCAGTTGGCGCATCGGCCTCTTCTGGGGTCATGTCGCCTGATGTCTGGCTGGGCTCAAAACCTGCGAGTGTTTCGCGTGGGACGCGCTTGTCCTGGCGTTTTTCTATCAGGCGGAAATGCATTTCATGTTCGGCCAGGATAAAACTGATTGCACACCCACTGGCGCCGGCGCGGCCGGTACGACCTATACGGTGGATGTAGTCATCTGCCGAGCGCGGCAAATCGTAGTTGACGACGGCAGGCAGACCGGCAACATCAATACCACGTGCCGCCAGATCAGTAGCGACCAGCACCTGGATGCGATTCGCCTTGAAGTCAGTCAGCATATGCTGGCGCGCGCCCTGACTGGCATCTCCGTTAAAGGCTTCGGTCTTGATGCCAGCTTTTTTCAACTTATTCGACACAGTATCACTGGCATATTTGGTGGCGACAAAAACCAGTACGCGTTCCCATTGTTGCTCTTTGATCAGGTGCACCAATAGCCGGGTGCGCTTGTCGGCATCCACGGCAATCGCCCTTTGCGCGATATCTGGCAAGTTCTCCGTCAGGTCAGCAATCGCTATGCGCTTGGGCTCATGCAACAAAGCCAGGGCCAGTTTTTTTACTGCAGGCGAAAAAGTGGCAGAGAAAAACAGATTTTGCCGCTGTGCGGGCAATTGTTCGAGTATGCGCTTGATTTCATCGGCAAAACCCAGGTCCAGCAAGCGGTCTGCCTCGTCCAGCACCAGCGTGCTGACATGCTGCAAGGACAGTGCGTTATTGTTGAGCAGATCAAGCAAGCGGCCAGGTGTACTGATGACAACATCCGCACCGCCCCGCAAATGCATCATTTGCGGATTGATGGACGCACCGCCATAGATCACAGCGACTTTTAATTTTTTTGGCAAGTGCTCTGCCAGGGCTTCGATGATTTGCCCCACTTGCCCTGAAAGCTCACGGGTAGGCACCAGAACCAGCACTTTGACCTTGCGCTGCTTGCTGCCCTCTTCCATGTCTTGTTGCAAACGCTGCAATAATGGCAAGGCAAAGGCGGCTGTTTTGCCCGAGCCAGTCTGCGCCAGTGCCATGACATCCTGACCAGCCAGCACGGCAGGAATAGCCTCAGTCTGCACCGCAGTAGGAAGCGTATATTGACGCGCTGCCACAGCACGCAGGAGTTCAGGGCTAAGGCCCAGGTTAGCAAAAGTCATGGAAAAATCTGGAGTAGAAAAATACAATGATGTTCAAGCGAAAGCCTGCACCCGACACTCATCAGGATTGCAAAGTTTTTTGTGTATCACGCATTGTAGAACAGAAAGCTTATTCACTAAGGCATGAATTTTCCAGGAAAGTCTTGACTCTGTAGTTGCTACAGGGTGTTTAATGAAGCATGGCTACATTGTCCTGGCCACCCAAAATATACAATTGCTTTAGGGTTTATAATTCGCGACATGCTTAAGAAATTTGTTTTCATGATCATCATTGCCTTCACTCTCCAGCTTAGCTGGGCGGTGGCGAGTGCCTATTGCATGCATGAGACAGACAAGAGCGCACAACATTTTGGTCATCATCCGCATGAACATGAGGCTGTAGATGGCGATGCACATACAGACAATTCTGCGGACAAGTCACTAAAAAAAGCCGTCGCTCACCCCGATTGTGCTTCTTGCACCCCTAGCCCGCTGGGTGCCTACTCCTCAAATTTATTGATCAGTCAATCAGCACTGATTGCTTATCAGCTCAGTGCCGCATCTTTACAAACTCCCGCGCCATTCCTGGCACAACCTGAACGTCCCAAATGGATGGCCTTCGCCTCAATCCGGCGAGCTATCTGTCTACACCCCTCCCTTTTGTTGTTGAGTTTCGCCACGTATCTCTTTACGTGTAGCGTCATGCATTGCAACAGATAGAAACATGACAGCGACTTGCTGGATTCTTCCTTTTCGTTTTTCCAGGAGAATGCCATGCAAAAATTATTACCATCAGCTTTAGTAGCTGTACTGCTGTGTGCCATGCTGTTGCCAGCATCCGCACAGATACAAAATTCACCGCCACCAACCAGCGCTGTCGTGCTCCCCTTGACCGCTGCATTAAGGCAGGCGCTTGCCAACAATCCCGACATTGCTGCAGCCAGACGTGAAGTGCAAGCCAGTGAAGGCGCATTGCGCCAGGCAGGCGTCATGCCCAACCCGGAACTGTCTGCGCTCGTGGAAGATGCCAGGCAGGATAGCCGCAGTACCACCATACAAATCAATCAGGCACTGGAATTGGGTGGCAAACGCGGCGCACGCATCAGTGTCGCTGAGCATAGCCGTAGAGCAGCCCTGAATGAGCTGGCTATCAAATCAGCCGAGATCAGAGCGGCAGTCACCACGCAATTTTTTGCTGTGCTGATTGCAGAAGAACGCCTGCGCACGGCGACAGCGTCGCTAGAGCTGGCACAACGCGCCAGCCATGCTGCCAGCCGCCAGGTCAATCTGGGGAAAATCCCGCCACTGGAAGCCACCAGGGCAGGCATCGCCGAATCTGGTGTGCGCGTGGAACTGGCGCAAGCCAATAGTGAATTGCTGATAGCCAGGCAAGGTCTGGCTACAGCCATGGGTAACAAGCTGGCTGCTGAGCAGCTATTGCAGGCTGAATTCCATACCTTGCCCGCCTTGCCCAGCATGCAAAAACTCACGCAAGCCCTGGCACGATCACCATTGATGCAACGCGCGCAACTGGAAGTGGACAAGCGCGTCTCCATGTCTGCACTGGAAAAAAGCAGGCAAATACCAGACCTGACTTTAAGCATAGGCAGCAAGCGCGAACAGCAAACCGGCCGCAACCAGGCCATCGTCGGCATCAGCATCCCGCTGAACCTGTTCGACCGCAACCAGGGCAATTTGCAAGAAGCACTGAGCCGCGCAGACAAGGCCAGAGATGAGTTGACAGCCACAGAAAACCGCCTGCATGGCGAAGTGCTGCAAGCCCATCAACGCCTGAGCCTGGCTAGAGAAGAAGCTGAGATGCTGAAAAAAACCATGCTGCCCGGTGCACAGCAGGCATATGAGCTTGCCATCAAGGGCTTTGAATATGGCAAGTTCAATTTCATGGATGTGCTGGATGCCCAGCGTTCATTACTGCAAGCCAGAGCGCAATATTTGCGCAGCCTGGCAGAAGCGCAGCGTGCTGCTGCTGAAATCGAAGCTTATCTGGGTGACAGTGAGTTCAGCCTGTTCAATGCCACATCTTCATTCTAGGATTTTGTATGAAACTGAATATCAATAAAAAAACTGCTGTCACTATTGCCAGTGTCATGGCGGTAGGCGTATTACTGGGTGCACTGATACTAAGCACAGACAAGAAAAAAGCCGGTGACACCCATGGCAGCCACGCAGAACAATCTGCCCATGCAGATGAGGATCACCATGACGAAAAAAATAAGGATGCGCATGGTGATGAGCAAACGCATGCAGACAAAGAGCACCACGATGACGCTAGTGAATCCCAAAAAGGTCCGCATGGCGGCAAGTTGTTCAGCAAGGATGGCTATGCACTGGAAGTGACTATCTTCGAGCAAAATACGCCACCAGAATTTCGCCTGTATGCCTACCAGGATGGCAAGCCGCTGGCACCTGCAGCAAGTATCGTCAGCATCGATCTGGAACGGCTGGGTGGGGCAGTACAGAACTTCAAGTTCGCGACGGAAAAAAACTATCTGAAAAGCGATGTCATCGTCGAAGAACCGCATTCCTTCAAAGCCAGCATCACTGCCCAGCATGCGGGCAAGAGCTATCAGTTCAATTATGAACAGATAGAAGGCCGGGTCAGCATGAATGCCCTGAAGCGCAAGCAAAATGGTGTGGAAACAGAAATCGCAGGCGCGGTGAAACTGCAAAGCAGTCTGAATCTGCTGGGGGAAGTACGTCTGAATGAAGACCGCATGCTGCAAATCGTGCCGCGCCTCGCAGGCGTAGTAGAAAGCGTGGCAGTGAATGCAGGTGACAAGGTTAGCAAGGGCCAGCTACTGGCCGTGATATCCAGCCAGGCATTGGTGGATTTGCGCACCGAAGTGCTGGCAACACAAAAACGCCATGCACTGGCACGCAGCAATTTTGAACGCGAGAAAAAACTCTGGGAAGAAAAAATCTCAGCCGAGCAGGATTATCTGCATGCCCGCAATGCCATGCAGGAAGCCGACATTACGCTGCAAAGTGCGCAACAAAAACTGGCTTCTCTGGGTGCAGGCATGGCGACAAAGGGCAACCTGAACCGCTATGAAATCCGCTCACCTATCGCAGGCACAGTGACCGAGAAAAACATCAGCATGGGCCAGTCACTCAAGGATGATGCTGCCATTTTTACAGTAGCCGATCTCAGCAGTGTCTGGGTAGAAGTCGCGATACCTGCCAAAGATCTCAACCATGTCAGGACAGGCCAGCCTGCCAGGATCAGCGCCAACGCCTTTGATGCAACAGCAGAAGGCAAGCTCAGTTATGTGGGCGCTATCATGGGTGAACAAACCCGTACGGCCAAAGCACGCTTGCTGCTGCCAAATGCCAAGGGTGAATGGTATCCAGGCCTGACCGTGAATGTGGCCCTGCTGTCGGCCGAAGTGGAAGTTCCGATTGCGATAGTCAATGAGGCCATACAAATCATTGATGAGCAAGCCACGGTGTTTGCCAGCTATGGTGATCAGCTGGAAGCCAGGCCCGTGGATCTGGGCCGCAGTGATGGCAAGTACACAGAAATACGCAAGGGCTTGCAGGCGGGTACAGCCTATGTCGCGAAAAACAGTTTCCTGATCAAGGCTGAGCTGGGCAAAGCTGCCGCCAGTCATGACCATTAGACGCAGGAGCACACATTATGTTTGAAAAAATCATACAATTTTCGATAGCGCATCGGTGGCTGGTCATCATGCTGACACTGGCGCTGGCAGCACTGGGCATCTTCAGTTATCAGCGCCTGCCGATAGATGCCGTGCCTGACATCACCAATGTCCAGGTACAGGTGAATACTGCCGCCCCCGGCTACTCACCACTGGAGGCTGAGCAACGCATCAGCTTTCCCATAGAAACCGTAATGGCAGGCCTGCCCAACCTGCAACAGACGCGTTCATTGTCACGCTATGGCCTGTCGCAAGTGACCATCATCTTCAAGGATGGGACAGACATTTACTTTGCCCGCCAGCTCGTCAATGAACGCATACAGGAAGCCAAGGGCAAGTTACCGGCAGGTATAGAACCCGGCATGGGTCCTATCTCCACCGGTCTGGGCGAGATTGTCATGTGGACAGTCGAAAGCAAGGAAGGCGCGCTCAAGGCTGATGGTCAACCCTACACGGCCACCGACTTGCGTGAAATACAGGACTGGATAGTCAAGCCACAGTTGCGCAATGTTGCAGGCGTGACCGAGATCAATACCATAGGCGGCTATGCCAAGGAATTTTTGGTTGCACCTTCGCCAGAAAAACTGGTGGCACATGGCTTGAGCTGGCAAGATGTCGTCACCGCACTGGAAAAAAATAATGGCAATGTCGGCGCGGGCTACATAGAAAGACGTGGCGAACAATACCTGGTCAGGGCACCGGGGCAACTGTCATCCATGGATGACATACGCAATGTCGTTGTCAGCAGCCAGAAAAATATTCCTGTGCGAGTTAGCGACATCGCCGAAGTCAGCATAGGCCGTGAATTGCGTACTGGTGCAGCCACTGAAAATGGTCGTGAAGTCGTGCTCGGCACGGTGTTCATGCTGATCGGTGAAAACAGCCGCAAGGTCTCGCAGGATGTGGCAAAGAAACTCGCCGAGATCAACCGCAGCCTGCCGCCCGGCATCGTCGCCAGCACCGTGTATGACCGCACCGTACTGGTCGATAAGGCCATCAATACGGTAAAGAAAAACCTGCTGGAAGGCGCGGTACTGGTGATCGCCATCCTGTTCCTGTTTTTGGGAAATATCCGCGCCGCCATCATCACCGCCATGGTGATACCGCTAGCAATGCTGTTCACATTTACCGGCATGGTAGGCAATAAGGTCAGTGCCAATCTCATGAGCCTTGGTGCGCTGGATTTTGGCATCATCATTGATGGTGCCGTGGTCATCGTGGAAAACTGCGTGCGCAGGCTGGCTCATGCACAAGCCGCTGCCGGGCGTACCCTGAACCGCAGTGAACGCCTGCAAGAAGTATTTGCCGCAGCCAAAGAAGCCCGCCGCCCCTTGCTGTTTGGCCAGTTGATCATCATGGTGGTTTACCTGCCCATCTTTGCACTGACCGGGGTAGAAGGCAAGATGTTCCACCCCATGGCGTTTACCGTAGTTGCTGCCCTGCTTGCAGCGATGGTGCTATCGATGACTTTTATTCCCGCCGCTGTCGCCTTGTTCATCGGTGAGCACGTCAGCGAAAAAGAAAACCGTTTGATGCTGTGGGCGAAACAACTCTACCAACCCATGCTGGAATTTGCATTGCAAAGCAAGGCACTGGTCTTGAGCATCGTTGTGGTGGTGCTGGCTTTGAGTGGCTTGCTGGCAAGCCGCATGGGTAGTGAATTTGTCCCTAGCCTGAATGAAGGCGATATTGCCCTGCATGCCATGCGCATACCTGGCACCAGTCTGACCCAGGCGCTACAAATGCAGATAGAACTGGAACATGTGATACGCACTTTCCCAGAGGTGGACAAAGTCTTTGGCAAGCTGGGTACGGCAGAAATTGCCACTGACCCCATGCCGCCAAATGTGGCGGACACCTTCATCATGCTAAAGCCGCAAGAGCAATGGCCTGACCCATCGCGCAGCAAGGATGATCTGGTGGCAGCGATACAGGAGGCCGTAGAAAAAGTGCCGGGCAATAATTATGAATTTACCCAGCCGATACAAATGCGCTTCAATGAACTGATCTCAGGCGTGCGCAGTGACGTGGCGATCAAGGTGTTTGGTGACGACATGGATATCATGAACCGCACTGGAGAGCAGATTGCCAGAGTGCTGGAAAAAATTCCCGGTGCTGCCGATGTCAAGGTAGAACAAACCACCGGCCTGCCGATGTTGAGCATAAACATCAACCGTGAAAAAGCGGCCAGGCTGGGCTTGAATATCAGCGATGTGCAGGACGTGATTTCTGCAGCGATAGGTGGCAAGGAATCTGGCACCCTGTTCCAGGGCGACCGTCGTTTCGATATCGTCGTGCGTTTGCCAGAAAACCTGCGCAGCGATATTGATGCCATCAAACGCCTGCCTATACGCTTACCGAATGTATCGAATCCACAAAATGGAGCAAGTAATTTCATTACCCTGGCGGACCTGGCAAGCATAGACATGGCACCCGGCCCCAACCAGATCAGCCGTGAAGATGGCAAGCGCCGCGTCGTCGTCACCGCCAATGTACGGGGCCGCGACATCGGTTCTTTTGTGGCAGAAGCGCAAGAACAACTGGCACAGAAGGTCAAAGTCCCGACGGCTTACTGGACCACCTGGGGCGGCACTTTCGAGCAACTGCAATCCGCTACCCAACGCCTGCAAATCGTCGTACCCGCTGCTTTGCTGCTGGTCTTCATGCTGCTGTTCGCCATGTTTGGCAATATCAGGGATGGCTTGCTGGTATTCACAGGCGTACCGTTTGCGCTGACTGGCGGCATCGTCGCATTGTGGCTGCGTGACATACCGCTGTCGATTTCCGCTGGTGTAGGTTTGATCGCCCTGTCCGGCGTTGCGGTATTGAATGGCCTGGTCATGATTGCGTATATACGCACCCTGCGTGAAGAAGGCATGGCACTGGATAGCGCCATCCAGCAAGGCGCATTGACACGCCTGCGCCCGGTGCTGATGACCGCACTGGTAGCATCCCTGGGCTTCATCCCCATGGCACTGGCAACAGGCACGGGGGCAGAAGTACAGCGGCCTCTGGCAACAGTCGTCATAGGCGGCATCTTGTCATCCACCCTATTGACGCTGCTGGTCTTGCCTCTTCTGTATCAACTGAGTCATCGCAAGCTGGATAAGGCTGGGAGAAGTGAAGGGTTTTAACATCCACAGAATGAGATAGTGCAGTAGGGGAATTGCTTTGCAGGTCGTCACGCTTCAGAGAATCTCAGGCGTGACGATCTGGGCAGAAACACCAATGGGGAGACGAAGTTGTAATTCAGTCTTGCGTACTTTCACTCCGCAAGGATTATCGGATTATTCGTGCAAATAGTGCTGACTATGTCATTCGTGGAATAGTGGAAAAGTGTTATGTCGGCGCAAATGCACACCTAGTTAATGCTCTTACTGGAGAAGTAGAAACCGTAAGTAGTGCCCAGAGAACATGTGACTCGACGACTGGGGCGCAAGCTATACGATATGCCCGTCAGTTTCAAATGGTTCGCCCCAAGCCTGTTTGATGGCAACCTGGGATTTTCCGGCGAAGAAAGCGCAGGAGCCAGCTTTGTAAGAATGAACGGCAGCGCATGGACCACCGGCAAGGACGGCATAATCGCCGCCCTGTTGGCCGGTGAAATAAAAGCAAAAACCGGACGCGACCCCGGCCAGTTGTATGAACAGCTTGCCAAAGAGTTTGGCAAAGCTGTCAGCATACGCGTAGAAGCCGCCGCCACGCCAGCCCAAAAAAGCCCTGTCCAACCTGTCCCCGCAACAGATCACCAGCAAATTGCTGGCAGGCGACAACATCACAGACATCCTCACCACCACTCTCGGCAACATGAGCCCCATAGGCGGTGTGAAAGTCGTCACCAACAACGGCTGGTTCGCCGCCCGCCCGTCGGGCACCGAGGAAATATACAAGATCTATGCCGAGAGCTTTAAGGGTGAACAGCATTTGAACGAGATTGCGGCGGAGGCGCAGGGTATTGTGGATTTGGCTTTGACCGCATGCGTGAAGTCTGACAGTGCCCGAGTCATCACCTAGATGTCAAGCTATGCACGCATTCCATACGGATATCGGCCTAGTAAGGAATTAGTTGACCCGGCTACTGGATAAGGCGTGGCACATTCTGGCGCTGTTTTTGCGTCTGCGCCCGTGCAGTAGTAGTCAATACAGAAATTGCAGCAACCCTTGCCAACAATTGCAAACGCAAGAGATGCCCACTTGTCTGGGAAAAATTGAATAAGTATATATATATCGTCCACAGTTATTATGAATACGAATGCCTGTGATTCTGTGACATGACGCTAACCGGAGCACATAGCGTGCGCCAAGCCGTTCAAACTAGGGCCATGAAACCATGGGCAAGGTCGTGCGGCGTATCTGTTTTATTGCTTTGCGAACTGTTTATCTGATTTACGGTTTCACCTGATTCAGCTATGAAAAAGACTAACAGATGAAAATGAGATACACCATTAGCAGATTTACTGGTGGAAAGAATCATTATTCGATTTGGTGACTTTCGCAATCGGCTGATGTTGGAAGGTCACAAATTTTCGTGAGCAATCTCATCTTTATTCGCCTCAATCATTAGTCAGCATAACGATGAATCTTCCACTAAGATGGGCACGTGTCATCCTCGTCTATCATATTTCCGCTCGGCAAATTAGAATCGCCAGTACAATTGACCAAATCCAGTTGTTAACGAAATAAATTGGTTCAAACTACTCTCAGGTTGGACTATCAAGTTTTCAACCTTCGCAAAAAAGACACAAATTGATCGGCACCGCAGATAGCTAATTTTTCTTCTAATTTGCATCTCAATTCCGCGGCACTTTCATGAAACTTTCGAGGATAAAGTATTCGTTCTTTAATCAAGTCAGCAAATTTTTCGATCTCTGGATCAATTGTGTCGATTGAACTATTACCTGTGACATGAACAGCTCCCACCAAATCACTAAGCTCGAATCCCTTCAGTAAGTCAAATACTCCACTATTGTCAGATACAATAACAGGAATACCAAGTGAAATTGCTTCCCAAGCAACCAAACCAAAACCTTCGTGAAACGATGGCATAACGACCAAACTACTATCTCGAATACACCCAAGCGCCTGCGTACGATGCTCAATAAAATTCAAGTAAGTACAAGAAACGGGACGAGTAGCTATGGTATTTAACATAGATCGAACCTCTTCTTCTTCCAAGCTACTATTGGCTGCGCCGACGAACTGAACCGAAACATCACGTAGGTCATCCTTAGCTTTGTGAATTGCTCGCCCAATCGCAATTACAGCGGTTTGACTCTGCTTTATGATATCTCTACCAGGTTCAATCCTCCCGATGAAAGTTATCTTCGGAGTACTGCGCGGAGAAACAGCTTGTCGTTCGTTTAAAAGATGTGGCCAATATTCGATTACTTCTGTAGTAGTACCTGTAGCTCGTAGGCAATCTTGAGCATATCTAGTCAACTTGGGGCCGACGCCGAAGACACAGTCTGCATTAGAAAAAATCGCCAGTTGAGTATCCCGCTTCTCTGTAGAATCAGAACTGTTTGCAACCAGAGGATAATAGCTGTCGTACGCCATGTGGCAGAAAACTGCCTTGCCAGTAACATCCAATAATTTTCCTACGCTATTGGATAGCGGACCAGTTTTTGCATCGTGCCCAACCATGATAATTAGACTGAGGCCCTTAAGTTTCTCAACTATCAATGGGACATCCGCTTCATTGAATTCTTCGATAGCATCATTTCTGAGTGGAATTACCTCTACATCTGAATCGCGTTCAATTATCGATCTGTTTGTTGGGACGATACAAATAACTCGATCAACACTATCGAGAAGTTGTCGGATTTTCTTACAAAAATCCATATTGAACGAATTTATTCCTCCAAATTTCGTTCCCCAAGCAGTCGCAAGAACAACAACAGTTATAGATTTACTCTCGGAAGCTTTGCTACTCAAGTTATTTTCAGCAGCACTACTCTTACGGGATTCGTCACATCGATCAGGCGAAGCTATAGCTAATATCTCGGTCAGTAAACTTGAACGTACTCTTTGATTTTTCTCATCTGTTAAAAATGTTGACCATTCATGACTAGAAAACGCAAGACCATTCCCATCACCGAGAGGGAAGCGACTCAAAAGGTCACGCCAGCGAGTTTGCTCGGGCACGTCAAGCCACTTAAACAATCGCTTCAGTAAGTCTCTCGACTCAATTGATGCTTTTTTTGTGACCTCTATCTCGGTTTGAGTTGTCGACTCACGCGCAAACCAATGCACTAAAACAGGTATGCCACCAGTGAGCTCATAAATTTTTTGAGCTCGACTACGTGCAACACCAAAGGTCTCAAGTACGTCTTCTACCTCAGATAATTCATAGACACAAAGAGTCTTTGTGCTGTGCCCTTGACCGAAATCAGAAGCCAAGAAAGGCACTCTTGGCTTAAATGCTTCCCATCTACTGATTAGGCTGCTCAACTTGATAGGCAACTCTACGACTGTTCTAAGTCCAAAATCATGTTCAAGGTTCCTTAAAGTTGCCCCGACGTCCCAAGTAAGCTTTTCAATCGCCTGGTGAAATCCGCCAATGATAATTACAGGTCGGCGATTATCGTCGCACACTTTATTGACCGCATGGTTAAGCATAGCAGTACTGTCGTAATGTTCTTCCAATCCATCAAGAGGAACGTTCCATTTCCTAGTAACGGCAATTGCGAAACTCAACGCATCCTGTATATCTCCTGACCGAAAGGACGCGACTGCTAGATCAACATTGGAGTAACCTTCCAGCCGATGCGACTCGGCAGAAGATAACGCGGCCAACACATCCTCGCCCCAACTAAGTGGCGGGCAAACCAGAATGTAATTGCTCGCAGGTGAGCGCCATGAACGAATGATTTCGCTAACGATTTTCGAGTTAAAAGCCGGACGAATCATCTTCACTGTTTTCACCTTACCAAATGTTCGAGTTTTTCTTCAATTTCTGCCCATAAAACAGCACAACGATGTCGAATGGACTCCCCTAAAATTGGGATTGTGAACTCCAGTTCAGAATTTTGGCTGCGCCGCAGGTATCCTAAGTCAGTACATAAAGCAACACCGCGATCGATTTGTTCTCGAGAAAGCTTATACCGGAAAATCAATGGAGATAATTCACTACGAAGCTCACCCAAACGTATGCCACGTGAATCTAAAGGGCTACGAAGTTCCGCGATGGCAAATAAAATTGCCTTTGCAAGCGCTCGGTCTGAGTCTGAGCTTGCGTACAATGTCCGCAATTCATCTTCTCCTGGATTGTCAAGAGAATCAATGCGGGTAATGCCAGTGCTCTTCCTGAGGATTGCACTTAGACCACGGTTCACGTCTGTTGGCAAAAGTGTAGGCTGACGTGCCACGCTGTATGTAGCGCCCGCCACAAGCTTCATATAATATGGTATTCCCGCCGTAATCTTTAGTAGGTGCTTTAAGCTGTGTTCTGGCAATTTATATAGTCCATGCAATCGTGCTGGCATTACTATTTTCCTTGAGTTTTGCGCATCTGCTGAATTAAAGCAACTAAACGGTGTAAGCTCAAGGCGAGGAATACTGTTATAGAAAGCCGCTTCGGACGTCTCGACAAAAAATTTCCGGGCTAGCGAGGATCCAGCAAATACGATACCCACATCAGGGCTGGAGCTTATTACATGACGCAATTGCCACATCAACTGCGCAACCGTTGATCCGAGATTGCCACCGGCCAACTGCATTTCTGCAAGTCGATCAACCTCATCAAAAAGAAAATAGACTCTATTTAAACTCGGTACCTTTTCTAGTATCAGCTCTGATAACGCACGAATGAAATCGTGAGCGCCACCACCAAACGGGAGACATTCACCTAAACGTGTAAGGCCATCTATTCGGGTTCGCAGTCCCTCGTTATCCTTACCAGAACGAAGCGTACTCCAAACCCACTGATTGAATTTCTCAATCGATTCAAAATGCCGATCTATTGTCAAATACAAAATAGCATTATCTCGGTCGACATTATGCGAAAATGCATCCAGAATGCGAAAGAGCATCGACGTTTTCCCTGAGCGTCGTGGGCTAGCAATCCACAAACTTCCCGCCCCATTTCCGCTAAATAAAATTTTCTCAACTCGCTCCTCATCAAGTGGTCGCGCCACAAACTCAGCTCCACGCATATGCCTAGCCGGAAATGAGGCGAAAGCATCATCAATTAGATGCGGCGCTGCACCTTTAAACTCGTCCAGACCACTCAACTCTGTGTCAATGCTAAGAGACGAATTAATAGTTTTCCCGTCAACTGTCATGAATATACAGTCAATATCTAAATCGAAACGCTGAAGTTCAGTTAGCCGAACTTCAAGTTGGAGTTCAAAAGTTTTCGCCTCAAAAAATGGTCCATTAACAACTAGCCACTCTTTTCCACCCACCAAGTTAAGAAATGGTGTGCTCCCGAATCTGATTTGAATATCTAAAGGCGGATTTATCGATCGTGGAATTACTTCCAGCATTCCTCGCCAGCGTGATCGCTCTGTTGTTCGTTCGAGTGGCCCATCCCACCGGATGGTTGCAGGCAGGCCAACATTACGGACAAGTTCAGAAAATACTTTTTCTGCAAAGATAGCGTAGGCCTTCGCACTCGAAGCTCGTCGAAGATTTTCAACTGCATCAGCGGACAGCTTCTCACCTGCTTGTTGAATCAGTCGGACGTATCCCTTTGCTAATCGTGAGTCAAGATCAATAGGAGACATCGTTAAACATTCTGCTAAGCAATTGAATAATTTTAGTTTCCAAAAAACGATAAGTATTCCTGCCCGAACCTCTGCTTGAATTTTCTCGCCAGAAAATTGATCCCATAGAGACTGTACGAAAACTCCACTATGCGCTACCACTCTATCGAAGGAACGCAAATTATCCGACACATTGAGTGTAATTTCTGCATGCCGCTCATCTAACAAGGGAGTTTCACTGAGCTGTCGAATCATGGCTCCAAGTCTAGTACGCTGGTCCGTCTCATCAAACGTTTCCGGTACTCCACCTAACAGACTCGAAAATAATACAGAAAACCACTTGCCAACTGGGCCAAACTCCGGGCGCATCGCTTTAATCAAACTAAAAGGAGGTGCACCACTTTTTAACGTTAAGTATGCAAAGCCAGCGACAAGAATATCCGATGGCGGTTGATATATAGAAAAGGCACAGATGACCGCACAAATTAATCTGTCTTCGTCTTGATCAGAAAGAGGAAGCGATAGCTGAAGTCCGCGTTCCCAATTTCGATTTTTGATGCAATGATGTCGATCATCTCGTCCCCCATGCACTTCACTGCCTTCAATCGTCAGACTTGATAGCCATCCACTTATCTGGACTACCAATAGTTCAACTTCCTTTAAACCCAACTCATGTGAAAAAACACTTTCACCAGAGCCGATAGCCGTTTCCTGAATTTGAGATTTCAATGACGGACCAATTTCTAACTCTACGTCGAGTGGGCTTAATGGTTCAAGAATATATGTCCCTGAATCTGCAAAGTCGTCAATTATTTTTTCAATATCAGTTGCTGTTTCAATCCGTTTGATTCGCTCACCGATGTTCAGGCATGCATTAGAAAACGGTGCATCAATCTCAGAATTCAACGGCTCAACCAAAAGATTATTGAGAAGCCAACTTACTAGCCGTTCGAGGGCAGCACGATATTTTGGAAGCAACGAACCAGGTCGACGCAGTTGCTCAGATATGGGTGTAACGATAAGGCTCAACGCCTCAGCATAGAGCTCGGAAACATCTTCAGAAGGTAAATTCTGAGCCTGACCAAGCCATTGAACTGTACGTTTAGCCAAATTCTGAAGCTCAACACTCAAGCCTGAAGTATTTGCAAGTTGATCTATTGGCGCAACATGGCGTCGTCTTGCACTTGCACGTAGATAAGCATTCTCGTATTTTAAGATTAGTTCTTCAACTGTTAAATTAGAGTCACATCCCCCATCTAACGCTGATATTTCGTCGACAAGTCGTGCTTTCTTCACCCTTTCAGTAGATCTCTTTTCGGCTTCTTCGGCCAAAAGTTCAAGAAGGCCAAGGCTGGAGTTAAGCTTAGTCCATTGTCGACGAACGAGAAAATGCTGGCACTCGTCTAGCGATGTGATATCTACTTGTGTTGATCCCGCCTCCGCAAACTTTGATTTCAACTCTCCCAATTTGATCGCTGACTTGATCGTTTCTAGCTCAACATCAGCGTTGACAGAAACAATTTGTTCCATCAGCAATGATTTCGGCTCAAGCAGACACAAATGTTCGAGCGCCTCAATATTTTTTTCTTCCCTATATCGCGCAAATAGATCAATTGGAGTCAAACCAGCAAAAAAATTTACTAGTTCATCAGTAAGTGCGACACTCCAATCTGGAAAGTTTCCAGAGAGATCTCGTAAATACGATCGAGGTAAATATGGAGTCGCCCTTATAGGCCTTATTGATGTAGGTAGATTCGAACGTAGTTCATCGTGAGCCGTCGAACTTAAATCAACCACGCGATTCATCCATTTACGGATATATTCAGCCTCAACGGTTGCTCCTGTTAGCACTGTTTCTACGGCGACATCTAAAGCATTGTGAGGCCTTCGAAGACTCGAAGTTTGACTCGACCAAACTTCACACCATGTCACTACATGGCCAATTCTCACACTCACATATACTTTTGTCGCTTTTTCATATTGGGACTCTTGCCATACATGCGAAGGCAAACTCTTGAGCCATTCGCCATACAAATCGTCAATATCGATTTTGCTAAGCGAAGTTATGATGTACGGAACTACTTCCTCAAGATGTCCAGAATCCAACATGCGCCGTAATGGATCAAAAATGGATTGATATGCCAAACGCCAAAGAGCAGCATAAGTGCCAGCACCATGCGGGCGATATGTAAGTAGTTCTTCCAACTCGTGCTTGTACTTTTCCTTATACCGTTCCGGCTCTTGATGTTGACGATTAAAGTTGTCACACAGCTCGACGAGTGTGCTCAAAATATCTACGTCATTGGATGTTACCTCAGCATAAACAGCGGTGAAAAAACGGTCCGTAAGCCGGTATGGCATTGAGTCATCTCTGTGCTTCACAAAGTTGGACAACGGCTCCCGCGACCACCAACGGAATGAAGAAGCCTTGTCCAAGACATTTTCAACGCAAAAATTTTGCAATTGAGCTAGCGCAACCAGAATTTCAATGTCCCCATTCATTTGGTATATCTTCTCCACCTGATCGTAATCAAGTTGGCCAATTGCACAAACCAATTCAAAAATTGAATTGTCAGTCTCGGACAATTTTTCTTGAATTGCATCAATAAAATATCCTGATGAAATATTGAATGTCTGTCTTGTCAATAGAGCAGTCAAAGTACCGAAAGTACTACTTCGACGTGCACAAGCCGTTAATGCACTCCACTCCTCATCCAAAAAAAAATGGTCTTTTGTAGCATTCCAACTCAAATTTTGAGCGTTATCCAGAATTTTCTCTCTGGCACGCTCTAAAGATGTCTCAATCGCTATTAATTCTTGAGCTGTTCGCAGCAGGGTTTCCAGTTGAGTACCCAACTCCGACAAAGTTAGGTACTTCGCCGCTCTAAATTCACTTCGGAGACTGTCGAGAACATTTGAATTAGTAATAGCATTCAACCGCGCAATGTCCCGTTCGATTTCGCGAAGTTTTGATACCTCGCTTTCAACATTATTTTCCCAATGCTCGTTAGATAGTGGCTCAATGACAGGAGTTACAAATTTATCTAACACAGCCCAATCAGTCATAATTTTTGCGGTCAGTTCTTTTAATGCAGAATGTAATTGATCAGAATGCATGCTGATCGAGCGACCTAAGTTTTTCAGTGTTTCAGCAATCTCCGATAAATCTTCGCAATGATTGAACGAGGCAGATATGGACGCCAATTGCAGAGAAATCTTTCCAGCTTGAGTTGCAGATTTATTGAACTTTAATCTGAATTGCCGTAGCTCAGCGATAAGTCCTGCTATACATGAATATTCAAGCTCTAATTTGCTCGGCAATACACTATCTACCTTTTTTTTTGCACCTAAATTCGGTAATGCCGGTAGTACTATTTCGTTTTTTTTAAGAGAAAACTCGTTTTTAACCTGCAGCAAGGGTAGCAAATGATCAGACTCCACTAGCGCAAGCGCAGCTCGCAGCCGATTAGGAAAACTTTCCAGTAAATCTCTGTTAGCTCCAGTTGCGTGGGCAACATGGTAGTTACTTGACTCCATTAAAGCCCAAGCAAATAACGCAGATTCACGAGGAAACTGAGGTTCCGAACATATAGACTCCGCTAGATCTTGAATTCTCTCCAGATTTGGAAAACGCTTCTCATCTATTACGTCAAACATAGCCTTTATTTTTTCATCGTTCCAATCCAAATTAGCAGAACACTTTGCGGTATACCGCATTACCATATGAAAAAAGTGCGGAACAGAATTTCTTCTTTTATAGAAGCTAGCGTCATACCATCTGGACCGAAAGTCGACATCTTCAAGCCTCTCAGACAGTTCGAGTATGCGGTCTCCTGAACCCCGACTGTTACCCAATAAAAGTTTGACTTTTCGCAAAGGTTGAGTTGATGCTTTCCATACATTTGAGATTAATTGACTATCAATCTTCCCGTCCTCCGTATAGAAAACAAGAGGGAGTACATCAAGGTTTCGTTGTCTTGGATGAAGGTTCATTTAGTAAAGTAATATGTCGGCTTGTTTTAAATCTTGAACGTAACTTTAAATATTTATAGAATTAACCGTCACATCGCTTGCTTCCTCTACTAGACGATAACCCATATTAACTAAATTACATCTTTCGTGTAAACAAAAAACCCACTTCTCATAGAGAAAGTGGGTTTTTGTTTACACTAACGAAAAGTTAGGCTCTAGAACGGAATATCATCATCCATATCCGAGAAATTCGGTGCCGGGCGTGAGGCTGGGGCCTGGCGTTGTTGCTGTGGCGCAGCTTGTTGGCGTGGAGCTGGTGCTCCGCCACCGCCGCCACCACCGTAGCCACCACCATCATCCATGCCTGCACCGCCACCCATGCCCTGGCGGCTGCCCAGCATTTGCATGCTGTCGGCCTTGATGTCGGTTGCGTATTTTTCTACGCCGTCTTTGTCGGTGTACTTGCGGGTGCGCAGGCTACCTTCAACGTAGACTTGCGAACCTTTTTTCAGGTATTGACCGGCGATTTCTGCCAGTTTGCCGAAAAAGGTGATGCGGTGCCATTCTGTCTGTTCTTTCTTTTCACCGCTGGACTTGTCTTTCCAGCTATCGGTGGTTGCCACGGTGATGCTGGTCATTGCATCGCCTGATGGCATGTAACGGGTTTCCGGGTCTCTCCCAAGGTTGCCGACGATAATGACCTTGTTCACTGATGCCATGTAATTCTCCTAATTTTCCTGATACAAATTAATTTATGCCTTGACCGTAGCCGCAGTTTTGCTGCGCTTGGGTATGTTGGGCATATTGATAGCGATTATAAGCCACACTGCTGTAAGCACAGAACTAACAATAAAAACTGACGATGGATTAAAACTATGTTTGAGCCATCCGCCCAGCAAACCGCCGCAGAACAGGCCCAGGGCCTGCAAGGTGTTGTATACGCCCAATGCAGCACCTTTGGCGGCTGGCGGGGCGATACGCGATACCAGGGATGGCTGGCATGCCTCCAGGATATTGAAGGCAATAAAAAATGCAAACAGCAAGCCTACCAGCATGGCTGGGGATTGCAAGTATTGCCACAGACCAAGCTCTACCACCAGCAAGAGGGCAATGGCGGCAACAAAGACTTGTTTCATCTTGCCAAATTTTTCACCAATGAAAATCGCTGGCAACATGGCGATGAAAGAGGCGAACATGACGGGCAGGTAGACTTTCCAGTGCGCGGCCACGGGCAGGTCAGCATATTGCACCAGCGCCGCCGGCACGACGACGAACATGGCCATCTGTGTCAGGTGGAGGGCAAACACGCCGTAATTGAGGCGCATGAGTTCAGTATTCCTCAAGACCACCGACAGGGGCACGGGTGCGTGGCGTATGGCGGGTGCTTCTGGCGTGATGACCAAGACAACGGCGATGCCCAGCAGTGATAAGATGCCAGTCATGGCGAAAATGCCACTCATGCCTATGCTTTGGTACAGCAGCGGTGCGGCCACCAGAGAAAAGGCAAAGGTCAGGCCGATGGAGCCACCGACCATGGCCATGGCCTTGGTGCGGTGCTCTTCTCTGGTTGTATCGGCAATCAGGGCGGTGATGGCGGCAGAGATCGCGCCTGCTCCCTGTATGCCGCGACCTATGATGACACCTACGACGGTCGTTGCAGAGGCTGCAACAAAAGCACCAATCGCGAACAACAGAAGGCCGATGACGATGATACGCTTGCGCCCAAACTTGTCAGATGCTATCCCAAACGGGATTTGCCCAAACGCCTGGCTGAGGCCATAGATACCCATGGCCAGGCCAACCAGCATGGCATTGTCACCGTCAGGCAGGGTCTTGGCATGGATGGCAAACACCGGCAGGATGAGGAACAGACCCAGCATGCGCAGGGCAAAGATGGAAGCGAGAGACGCGCTGGAGCTGATCTCCTCGCGGCTCATGCCAGCAGGCTCTTGCTCACTCAGTGGGGATGCATCGGAAGATGTTGCAATAGTCATATTCAAAAAACTCGTCTGATCAGTTTAGTTTGCGCAAAGCAAAGACGAGCCCGCGATAATTTTCAAAACCCGTTATAGTATCAGGTTGCACGCCTACTTCCCCCAATTCGGCCCAAATTCAGCACAGAGATTATGACCACACGCACAAAAGCAGCAAAAGCGCCCAAACCGGCAGAAATCGACTTTGATGCCAGTGATGTTCAATTGGCACAAAAGCGTGATTTGATACGCGTACGTGGCGCACGCACCCACAACCTCAAAAATATCAGCATTGATTTGCCGCGCAATAAGCTGGTGGTCATCACTGGGTTGTCTGGTTCTGGCAAGTCTTCACTGGCTTTTGATACCCTGTATGCCGAAGGCCAGCGCCGCTATGTAGAATCGCTGTCGGCCTATGCGCGCCAGTTTTTGCAGTTGATGGAAAAGCCGGATGTGGATCTGATCGAGGGCCTGTCACCCGCCATCTCGATCGAACAAAAAGCTACTTCGCACAATCCGCGTTCCACTGTTGGTACGGTCACCGAGATTCATGACTACCTGCGTTTGTTATATGCACGTGTGGGAACACCGTATTGCCCTGATCACCCGGAAAACCCACTGGCAGCGCAATCTGTATCGCAAATGGTGGATGCCGTGCTGGCCATGCCTGACGACACCAAGTTGATGATACTTGCGCCTGTGGTGGCCAACCGCAAGGGTGAGCACATGGATTTGTTTGAGCAGATGCAGGCCCAGGGCTTTATTCGCTTTCGCGTGCAGAGCGGCACGCATGAAGCAAAAATCTATGAAGTCGATAATCTGCCGAAGTTAAAGAAGACTGAAAAGCATACAATTGACGTGGTGGTAGACCGCGTCAAGGTCAAGGCTGACATCAAGCAGCGTCTGGCAGAATCATTCGAGACTTGCTTGCGCCTGGCCAATGGTCGCGCACTGATTGTGGACATGGATAGCAATCATGAGCAATTATTTTCGAACAAATTTGCCTGCCCTACTTGTGGCTATTCATTGCAAGAGCTGGAACCGCGTCTGTTCTCTTTCAACAACCCCATGGGTGCCTGCCCGGAATGTGATGGACTGGGGCATATAGAATTTTTTGATCCCAAGCGCATTGTCGCCTTCCCCAACTTGTCGCTGGCCAGTGGTGCCGTCAAGGGTTGGGACAGGCGTAATCAATTCTACTTCCAGATGCTGTCCAACCTGGCGGCATTCTATGAATTTGATATTGATATGCCGTATGAGCAATTACCGGAATCGGCACAGCAAATCATTTTGTACGGCTCAGGCAAACAACAAATACCGTTTACCTATATTAATGAAAAAGGCCGCACTGTTATCAAGGAACACAGCTTTGAAGGCGTGGTCACCAACCTGCAACGCCGTTATCGCGAAACTGATTCCATGGCCGTCAAGGAAGAGCTGGCCAAGTTCATCAATGAAAAACAATGCCCGTCTTGCAACGGCGCACGCCTGCGTATAGAAGCGCGTTATGTCAAAGTGGGCACAGGCAAGCAAGAGAAGGCAATTTACGATATCAGCGCCATGCCACTGCGCGAGACCCTGCATTTCTTTGAGCACCTGAAACTGACAGGTTCCAAGCGCGACATTGCTGACCGCATCATCAAGGAAATCACGGCACGCCTGACTTTCCTGAATAACGTCGGCCTGGATTATCTGTCGCTGGAACGCAGTGCCGACACCCTGTCTGGTGGCGAAGCCCAGCGCATACGCCTGGCATCGCAAATTGGTTCTGGCCTGACTGGTGTCATGTATGTACTGGATGAACCATCTATCGGCCTGCACCAGCGCGACAACGACAGGCTGATCGACACGCTCAAACATTTGCGCGATATCGGCAACAGCGTGTTGGTGGTTGAGCATGATGAAGATGCCATACGTTGTGCCGACTTTGTGGTCGACATGGGGATAGGTGCGGGTGTGCATGGCGGTGAAATTATTGCCCAGGGTACGCTCGAAGACATCATGAGTAACAAGCGTTCACTGACGGCTCAATACCTGAGTGGCGCGCTGGAAATTGCAGTTCCAAAAACACGTACCAAGTTTGATCCGTCCAGGCAATTATTGATTGCTGGTGCACGTGGCAACAACCTGAAAAAAGTGTCGATGAAGTTGCCAGTAGGCTTGCTGACTTGCGTGACGGGTGTATCCGGTTCAGGCAAATCGACACTGGTGAATGACACGCTGTACCACGTCGCTGCGCGCCACTTGTATGGTTCACAAACTGAACCGGCAACGTTTGACCATGTCAGTGGGCTTGAGCATTTTGATAAAGTCATTTCTGTCGACCAGGCACCTATCGGTCGCACGCCGCGCTCCAACCCGGCGACTTATACGGGCTTGTTCACGCCTATACGTGACCTGTTCGCCACCGTGCCTACAGCCAAGGAACGTGGCTATAGCGCAGGCCGTTTCTCTTTCAATGTGAAAGGTGGTCGTTGCGAAGCCTGCCAGGGTGATGGCGTGATCAAGGTGGAGATGCACTTTTTGCCCGACGTGTATGTGCCATGCGATGTCTGCCACGGCAAGCGTTATAACCGCGAAACCCTGGAAGTGCATTACAAGGGCAAGAACATCAATGAAGTGCTGGGCATGACGGTGGAAGATGCACATGAATTCTTCAAGGTCGTCCCTATCATTGCGCGCAAACTGCAAACCCTGCTGGACGTGGGCCTGGGCTATATACGCCTGGGGCAAAGTGCCACTACCCTGTCGGGTGGTGAAGCACAGCGCGTCAAGCTGTCGCTGGAATTATCCAAACGCGACACTGGCCGCACGCTGTACATCCTGGATGAACCTACCACTGGCTTGCATTTCCATGATATCGCCCTGTTGTTGAAGGTGATACACAGGCTGCGTGACCAGGGCAATACCCTGGTCATCATCGAGCATAATCTGGATGTGATCAAGACTGCTGACTGGCTGATTGATCTGGGCCCGGAAGGTGGTGCTGGTGGCGGCAAGATAATTGCGACTGGCACACCGGAAGAAGTAGCGGCCAATCCTGAGAGTGTGACGGGCAAATATCTGGCACCGCTGCTGAAGAAATCCAAATAAGCCTTTGAAATAATTGGGGCGCTATTCCTTTCTTGGGAGTAGCGCTTTTTTATTTACGTAGTGTGGGACATTGTTGATTTTCATGACAGCACTTTCGGCTTGGTTATAATAGCCTTCAATCCGCAGAACAGAGGTTCTGCAAAAATATCAAGATATACACTTAGCAATGACCATACGCCTGATCGTTGGCCTGGGTAACCCCGGCCCTGAATATGAACAAACCCGCCACAATGCTGGCTTCTGGCTGGTAGACCAATTGCCAGCCAGCCTGCAAAGAGATAAAAATTTTAATGCTCTGGTTGGCAAGACCCGTATCGCCAACCAAGAGGTGTGGCTGCTGGAGCCACAAACTTTCATGAACCGCTCCGGGCAATCAGTCGGGGCGATCTGCCGCTTCTACAAAATCACGCCAGATCAGGTGCTGGTGGTGCATGATGAACTTGATATCATGCCCGGTATTGCCAAGCTCAAACTGGGTGGTTCATCTGGTGGGCATAATGGACTCAAAGATATTACTGCTGCGCTGGGCACCCAGGATTACTGGCGTTTGCGCATAGGCATAGGCCACCCGCGTAGCCTGAATTTAAATCAGGGTGTTGCCGACTTTGTCTTGCACAGGCCACGCAAGGAAGAACAGGGGCCGATAGACGAAGCCATCGCCAATAGCCTGGCCGTGTTACCCTTGCTGGTTGAAGGTAAATTCCCTGAAGCGATGATGCAACTCCACACAACAAAATGAGTTCAGCCATACAAATCCATGCTGGTCGCAAAGCCTATGCGCATCTGCGCGAGCATGGCTTGCGTGCGCAGGATGTGGCCATCATCCCGGCAGCGGCTGGTGGCCCCAAGGGTTTGATATTGCAGGCGCTGGATCAATGGATATTCGGTGAATGGTTGCCAACAGCACCGCGTGAACGCACGCTGATCGGTGCCTCTATCGGTGCCTGGCGTATGGCGGCGGCCAGCCATGCCGACCCGGTTGCGGCTTTCCAGCGTCTCGGTGATTTGTATTGTGAACAACGTTACCCTGAAAAACCTTCTGCCCTGTATGTCACGCGGGAAATCCAGAACCTCTTGCATGATTTCATCGGTGGGCATGAAGCAGAAATTGTGAACCAGCCTTTGCACAGGCTGCATTTGCTGGCTGTGCGTGGCCGTGGCCTGTTGAGCGCGCCAAAATCCGTAAACAAAGCCAAGGCTGGTTTTGTGGCTGCGACATTTGCCAACCTGGCTTCGCGTTCGCGCCTGGCGAAACATATGGACCGTGTGGTGGTTGGCGATGCACGTGACCCGCTGTTCTGGCTGAAAGCCAAGTTCGATGGTTTTGATACCCACTTTTGCCCGTTGAAAACGGATAACCTGGGCTGGTCCTTGCTGGCATCTGGCACCTTGCCGCTGATCATGGAACCAGTCTCGCATATCCCGCATGCGCCGACAGGCACTTACTGGGATGGCGGCATCATTGACTATCACCTGGCCCTGCCCTATTCACGCGTGGCAGGCAGCAAGGATGGTGACCTGGTGCTGTACCCGCATTTTACCGATCACATCGTACCGGGCTGGCTGGACAAGCCCCTGCCCTGGCGCAGGGCTGGCATGGGTGTCAATCGTGAGTGGCTGGATAATGTCATCATGGTGTCACCATCGCCGTCTTTCCTGAAGACGCTAAGCCGTGGCAAGCTGCCTGACCGTAAAGACTTTTTCTATTACGGCACGAATCATGATTTCCGCATCCAGAACTGGAAGCTGGCGATCAGCGAAAGCGGGCGCATGCGTGACGATTTTGCTGCGTTTGTTGAAAAACCAAATCTTGATCTGGTACAGGCACTGAATTTCTGAGTTGGCTAGCCTGGCATTTGCCTGCGTTGCTCAGCAATGTAGTGTATGAGTTCTGGAAAGAACTCCTGAAATCCCTCTGACAAAGCCACATAGTTACTTTGCAAATCATCCAGACCTGAGCGCAACAAATCACCATTCTTTGACAGCCTTTGCGAAGTGCGCTCTACCGCAATTCTAACGCCATCAAATTCATGATAAGACCCCAGCCAGTCCTGGCTGAGCATGCGTGGCAAGGCTGCCTGCAGATTGTCGGGCAAGACTATTTTTGATTGTTCCTGCAGGGCGGCATAAAAGCGCGCTATCAATTCCTGGCGAGGCGCCGGGCTATGTTGTGGCCAATGCTGACTCAGGACGTGATCATAAAAGATATCCAGCAAGATACCTGAATAACGGCGGTGCTGGTCCTGGAATAAACCCTTGGCCTGCAACACAATGGGGTGGCTGTCGGTATAGCTATCCACCAGTCTGTGCATGTGGATATCAGCCTGGATTTCTGGATGGTAGAGTGCAGTGTCTTTCAGTTTGACAAAGTCACCGAGCAAGGCACCCAGCATGGCTTTATCGCTATGCTGGGCCAGGTAAATGTGGGCAAGGTAATTCATAAGTAAAACTAGTATAGCTGGCTTTGTAATGGCTTGCTGCCAGCTTCAAATTTCTTTAGCTTTGCCCGTCTGGCAAAATGTCGTCCTTAACTTCGGCATCTGCAACTGACTTTGCCGGTGGCACATGACGCCCTTGCTGCTTCAATGCCTGCCTGAGCAGGTATTCTACCTGGGCATTGGCACTGCGCAGCTCTTGTGCCGCCATGCGTTCGATCTCGTTCCATAGCAAAGGATCGATACGCAGCGGGAAGGATTTTTTTCCTGGGCTGGCCATTATCTGGCATTCAAACGTGGAGTGATGTAACTGAGCAGACGCTGCGGTTCTTGCGAACCCAGACGCAAAGTTTGGCCATTGCGCAGCGTGAGACGTATAGCTCCATAACCATGCACGTTATACAGCATGCCTTGTGCAGAACTCTTGATACCCCATCCATCAATAAAGCGAGTTCTTACTACTTCGCCAGTCTGGATATCCGTCAGTGCGAACTTCCACGCAGGCCAGCCCAGCCATCCAAAACTCCAGGACAAATGGGTAGCATCAATACGTATGGTAAGGTTGCCAAGGAAGACCAGGACCAGAGTATTCACCGTCAGTATGAGGAGTGCAACCCAGGATGCCAGTGGCACACCTCCAAAAAACTGCGCTCCAAAGGAAAAGATAGTCACCAGCGGCATGAATATCCACAAAAACTTGAACCACTGTTTTTCTATATAGACTGGATGTTCCATTTTCTTGTCTCACTACAAAATCAATTATACAAAGTGCCGGTATTGATGACAGGCTGGGTCTCTTTATCTGAACACAGTACCACCAGCAAATTGCTGACCATGGCCGCTTTTCTTTCGTCATCGAGCTCACATATCTTGCGTTCGGACAAACCTTGCAAGGCAGCTTCCACCATGCTGACTGCGCCATGCACGATTTTCTTGCGGGCGCTGATGATGGCTTCTGCCTGCTGGCGACGCAACATGACCTGTGCAATTTCCGGGGCATATGCCAGATGCGTGAGCTTGGCGTCTTCAACATCAATACCGGCAGCGGTAAAGCGATTGTGCAATTCATCACGCATGGCACAGGCGACCACATCCATGCCTGCCCGCAATGTAGTCTCACCTTCTCCCAGGTCTTCACCATCGTCATAAGCATACTGGGTTGCCAGATGACGTATTGCGGCTTCTGCCTGGATGTGCACAAAACGTTCAAAATCATCGACATTGTAAATTGCCAGTGCCGTGTCCTGCACACGCCAGACAATGGCAGCCCCAATTTCTACAGGGTTACCGCGCTTGTCATTGACTTTCAGCGCTGCTGTATTGAGGGTGCGAGCGCGCAGGCTGAGCTTTCGCTTGGCATACAGGGGATTTACCCAGCGCAAACCTTCACTGCGGTCGGTGCCCTTGTATTGACCAAACAGGGACAACAAGGCGGCCTCGTTCGGTTGCAGCATGTACAAACCCGTCAGGAGAAAAATGCCCAGCGCAACAATCGCCAGACGCGCCAGCACTGCTAACAGGCTTGGCTGACCTGAACCTACCAGATCGATAAAGCTATAGGCTCCGCCTGCTACAAACAGCAGGCCAACAATAATCATGAAATAACCGTCCAGCGATGGGCGGGAGCGCTCTTGTATTAATTTTTTACCAGTCGCTGACACTGAGGTGGTACTCATACTTTCTCCTGATAGATGGCACTTTGAAATCAAAGTGATATCACTTT
>Ga0187843_10000202_pt1 | contig 48259 bp, 45 predicted proteins | sample SpaLakP09_SKY_43_FD_134516 | JGI IMG/M metagenome (GOLD analysis project Ga0187843, IMG submission 134516) | Oligotrophic lake water microbial communities from Sparkling Lake, Wisconsin, USA - SP09_SKY_43 | ecosystem: Environmental > Aquatic > Freshwater > Lake | place: USA: Sparkling Lake... | reverse complement strand
TGGCAAGACCACCACCTCGCGCCTGATCGCCCATCTGTTCGCCACCTGCGGCCTCAAGGTCGGCATGACCAACACCGACGGCGTCTACGTCGATGGCCGCCAGATCGACAGCGGCGATTGCTCCGGCCCCAAGAGCGCCCGCAATGTGCTGATGCACCCCGATGTGGAAGCGGCCGTGTTCGAAACTGCACGTGGCGGCGTGCTGCGCGAGGGCCTGGGCTTTGACCGCTGCCAGGTGGCCGTGGTCACCAACCTCGGTGCTGGCGACCACCTGGGCATGAACTTCCTCAACACCGTGGAAGAGCTGGCCCTGGTCAAACGCGTGATCGTGCAGAACGTGGCACCCAATGGCTATGCCGTGCTGAACGCCGCCGACCCCATCGTCGCCAACATGGCCAGCACCTGCTCGGGCCAGATCATCTTCTTCGCCGCCGACCGCCACCACCCGCTGATGGCCACCCACCGTGCACAAGGCAAACGCTGCGTCTACGTGGACGGCGACCAGCTGGTGGCTGCCCAGGGCAGCTGGCGCGAGAACATCCCGCTGCGCGACATCCCCATCACCCGCGGCGGCGCGATCGGCTTCCAGGTCGAGAACGCCATGGCCTCGGTGGCCGCTGCCTGGGGCGTGGGCCTGGACTGGGACACCATCCGCCGCGGCGTGGCCAGCTTCGCCAATGACGCCGACAACGCGCCTGGCCGCTTCAATGTGATGGACTACCGCGGCGCCACTGTGATCGCCGACTACGGCCACAACGCCGACGCGATGCGCGCCCTGGTGGCTGCGGTCGAGGCCCTGCCGGCCAGCAAGCGCTCGGTCGTGATCAGCGGCGCCGGTGACCGCCGCGACGAAGACATCCGCGAACAGACCGTCATCCTGGGCGCCGCCTTCGACGAGGTGATCCTGTTCCAGGACGCCTGCCAGCGCGGCCGCGAGGACGGCGAGGTGCTGGCCCTGCTGCGCCAGGGCCTGGAAGGCGCCAGCCGCACCCGCCACATCGACGAGATCCGCGGCGAGTTCATCGCCATCGATACCGCGCTGGCGCGCCTGCAGCCGGGCGATCTCTGCCTGGTTCTGGTGGATCAAGTGGAAGAAGCCCTGGCCCATTTGGCTCAGCGCATCCAGGCCGGCTGATCAGCGGTTCTCCCCGAAGCAAAAGCCGGCGCCCCACGCGCCGGCTTTTTTCTGCCCGACGCACATCTTCCACGCGTATGCTGCGCGCATGCGTATCTCGGACACCCTGCACATGACGGTTTATTCCGGCGGACTCTCATGACGGCCGCGCTGCGCCATCTGGTCCTGGTTCTGGGTGACCAGCTCAACAGCGATGCATCGGCCTTTGATGGCTTCGACCCGGCGCAAGACGCCGTCTGGATGGCCGAGGTGCGCGAGGAGTCGACCCATGTCTGGTCCTCCAAACCGCGCACGGTGATGTTTCTGGCGGCCATGCGCCACTTCGCCCTGGCCCTGCGCCGCCTAGGCCGGCCGCTGCACTACCGATGGCTCGACGACCCCGACAACCAGGGCAGCCTGGCCGGCGAGCTGCGCGCCGCCATCGCCCGGCTGCAGCCGCAGCGCCTGATCCTGACCGCGCCGGGCGACTGGCGTGTGCTGCAAGCCCTGCGCGCCGTGGCGGCCGAGGCTGGCCTGCCGCTGGAGCTGCGCGACGACCGGCATTTCTTCAGCACCGTGCGAGAGTTCGCCGCCCACGCCAAAGGGCGCAGCAGCCTGCGCCTGGAGTACTTCTACCGCGAGCTGCGGCAGAAGCACGGCGTGCTGATGGAAGACGACGGCCGCCGCCCGCTGGGCGGGCAGTGGAACTTCGATGCCGAGAACCGCGAGGCCTTCGGCGCCGCCGGTCCCGGCTTTCTGCCGGCCCGCAGCCAGTTCCCCCCCGATGCGCTGACGCGCGAGGTGATCGCCCTGGTCCAGCGCCAGCTGCCCGATCACCCGGGCCGGCTGGACAGCTTTGCCTGGCCGGTCACGCGCGAGCAGGCCTTGCAGGCACTGGGCGAGTTCCTGAGCGAGCGCCTGCCCCTGTTCGGCCGATTCCAGGATGCGATGTGGCCCGAGGAGCCCTGGCTCTACCATTCCCATCTGGCCGCGGCCCTCAATCTGAAGCTACTGAACCCGCGCGAGGTGGTGGCTGCGGCCGAGGCCGAGTTCCGCGCCGGGCGCGCGCCGCTGGCCTGTGTGGAGGGTTTCATCCGCCAGATCCTGGGCTGGCGAGAGTATGTGCGCGGCGTCTACTGGACGCAGATGCCGGGCTATCTGGAGCACAACAGCCTGCAGGCCAAGCAAGACCTGCCCCCCTGGTACTGGACCAGCGAGACCGAGATGGTCTGCCTCAGCGCCGCCCTGCGCCAGACCCTGGACCATGGCTATGCCCACCACATCCAGCGCCTGATGGTGACCGGCCTGTACGCCCTGCTCTACGGCGTGGCGCCGGCGCAAATCCATGCCTGGTACCTGGCCGTGTATGTCGACGCCGTGGAGTGGGTGGAACTGCCCAACACCCTGGGCATGAGCCAGTTCGTCGATGGCGGCCTGCTGGCCAGCAAGCCCTACATCGCCAGCGGCAAGTACATCCAGCGCATGAGCAGCGGCAGCTACTGCCGGCGCTGCCCCTACGACCCGGCCGAGCGCCTGGGCGAGCGCGCCTGCCCCTTCACCACCTTGTACTGGGACTTTCTGATTCGCCACGAAACCCTGCTGGCCGCCAACCCGCGCATGGTCATGCAGGTGCGCAATGCCAGCCGTCTCAGCGAAGACGAGCGTGCGGCCATCCAGCAGCAGGCAGCCGCCCTGCGGTCTGCCCAGGGGCGCGCCTGCCCATCGACCGGCGCGCCCGGCTCAGTCTCTGAGCCCTGACGCCACAGCTCGACAGATCGGCATTGCCGCGACGCCTGCACTTGAGTTACCGTCCGGCCATGCGCTTGGCGCCGCCGCTTCCGGCCCCACCGGACCGCTCTCAATGAAAAAGATCCTGATCGTTGACGACAACCCCGACATCCGGGCCCTGCTGCACGCCACGCTGGATCTGGCGCAGAGCTTCGAAATCCACGAGACCTCCAACGGCGTCGCCGCGGTCGAGCTGGCGCGCAGCCTCAAGCCCGATCTGGTGCTGATGGACATCATGATGCCGGGCGAGTTCGACGGGCTGGAGGCCTGCCGCCGCATCAAACAGCTGAGCCTGGACCACGGCCAGCCGCCCAAGGTGCTGCTGGTCAGCGCCAAGCCGCGCGATCAGGTGCGTCAGCAGCTGGAGGACGTCGGGGCCGATGAATTCATGGCCAAGCCCTTCGGGCCGGCCCAGCTGGTGGCCTGCATCATGGCCTTGTTCCAACCCAAGAACTGAAGACCGGCCGCAGGCCGCGGGCCTGCCTGCGCGCACCCTGCTTCAACTCACCACTTGCAGCCGTTCTTGCGGACCGCATCGGCGGCCAGCGGGATCACGGCCAGCAAGCCCAGCTGCTCGCCGTAGGCCTTGCGGCAGTCCTTCTTGCCGGCCGCCTCCATGCTTTCCTCCAGCTTGGATTTGCGCTCGGGCGGCGGGGGCACCATGTTCAGCAAGCCCGAGCTGCTGCGCGAAGGCAGCGCGCCACCACGCATATCGCGCGGCAGATTGAGGTTGAGTCGCGGTGCGTCGGCCGGTGTGGACGCCGGTGTGGCCACATCGTGACCCAGCTGCGCGCCGGCATCGGGCGCGCCCTGTCCGGGGCGGCTGGAAGCCGCGGGGGTGGCCGCGCTACCGGGCGCGGCGCTGCCGCCGTTCGAGGGCGCCGACGGCGCCTGGACCGGGTTGTTCGGGCTGCTGCTGGGTTTGGCCTGGGTTTGTGCGCCGGCATCCGGGCTGCGGGCGGGCGTGCTGTCGGCCGACTGCGGGCTGGGCTTGCCCGGCGACGCGGTGGCAGCGGCCTCGGCCTTGGAATCGCTGATCGCCGTGCTGGGCACGCTGCCGAGCGTGGCTTGGCTCAGCGGGGCCACCGGCAGCTGCGGCAGGGCGGCCGCTGCCTCCGTCGGCGCAGGCTGGGCCGGCAAGGGCGTCAAGGCTTCGGACTTGGGCAGCGGCGTCAGCGCCGGCCGGCTGGGCACGGCCAGTTGGCGCTCGCGAATCGGCGCTGTCACCGGCTCGAAGGCCGGCAGAGGCTGCACAGCTTGGGCCGGGTTCGGCAAGGGCTTGGCGGCACTCACATCCTGAGGCGCGGCGCGGCTCAAGCTGCTGCTGGCAGCCGGCAGGCTGCGCGTCTGCACCGGCGGCACATAGGCCACTGGCGCCTGGACCGGCAGATTGGCGAGCGCCGCAGGTGCCGCGCTGCTCAGCGGGATGGTCTCGGGGCGCGCCCGGCTCACCGGTGCTGCGGCGTCGGGCAGCCGAGCCAGGGCGCGGGGCGTCAAGGGCTCGGGCAAGGGAATGGGCTCGGGCGTGGGCAGGGCCATTGGCTCCGGCAGGGGTTCGGCCCGAGGGGTCGGCGATGGCGATGGCGATGGGGTTGGCAAAGTGGTCGCCGTGCTCGCCTCCACCGGGCGGGCCTGATCCTGACCGCTTTGCTCCACCGGCTGCGTGGCCGGCGTCGGGTTCCAATCGCCCAGGCGCGCGGCGCCGGGGCCGGCCTCGCGCGGCAGCTCGGGCCGCACGCTGCCGCCGTGGCGGGTCTGGCGGGCCTGGCCCACCGGGCCGGTCTGCTGCGGCGCGGTGGCACCGGGCTCGCCCGAACCGGCTTCCAGGCGCGGGCCGCGCAAGGTGACATTGATGCGGCCCCAGACACCCTCGCCCTCGCGGGCCGTGCCGCCCTGAGTGTTGCCGAAGACCAGCACCAGCAAGACATGCAAGAGCAAGGCCAGGGTCAGGCATTGCTGCATGCGCGTGGGCGGCGGCCGCCGCTCCAACCAGGCCGCCATGGCCGAGGCGCCGGTCTTGCGGGCCGGGGCGCTCACGGAGGCAAAGGCGGGGAATCTCAGCATGGGCGAGGAGGCAGGCGGACAGGCAAGCAAGCAAGCGAACGGTCGGCCGGGCAATCCCGGCCCGACAGGGCAGGCTGAAATGTAGCGCGCCGGGCCCGGGTGCCACCTGGGGCCTGCCCGCAGTGCGCGGCAGCCGCACTTCGTGAGAGAAGTCACGAAATCGGGAAAACCTGGCCCGCAGACATGGGCTGGCGCGCCGGCCGGGCGAGGACTAAGCTGCGTTCATCGCCTGGCCTCTCGCTGTGCATTGCAGCGGCGCCAGTTTTGCACCCGCCCATTGCAAGGAATCGCCATGAAAACCACCCTGCTCGCCCTCAGCCTGATCAGCGTCAGCGCCCTCTCGCACGCCGCCGCGGCGCCGCAAGACAGCCCCGAAGGCCAGGCCCTGCGCAACGAATGCGCGCAGAAGTACAGCGCGGGCTACGCCGCCCGAGACGCCGCGGCCAAGTCGGACACCGACGAGTACGTCTTCGTCTATCACAAGGGCCAGTACAAGGGCGAGCATGTCGCCGGCCAAGCCCTGGATTGCACCGAGCGCCAGTACGCCGCCTACCTGAACACCGTGGACCCGACCCGCGTGATGGAGGCCTACCCGACCGCTGCCGGCCGCCCCAGCATCAAGGCGCCGCGCCTGCCGCGCACGCCTTCGGTCGGCAAGTGACCGACTGACACGCGATCAAAAACAGCCCGGCGGCGCGGCCGGGCTCGGTTCGCCGTAGCGCAGCTGCGCCAGCGGCGCCTGGCCGGCCACGGCGGCAGAGGGCCGCAGCACAAAGAGATGCTGGTAACTGCTTTCGCACAGATCTGCCAGCAGCGGCCCGCCCAGGGCTGCAATCAAGGCCGGCACCGTGTTGCTGTGACCGACGATCAAGAGCGCCCCACCCTGCTGGCTCCGGGCCAAGGCCACGACCTCCTGGATATGCGCCGCGCCTTCACCGCGCCGAGCCGCCACCACTTGGGCTTGCACGCGCAGCTGCTGCGCCAGCGGCGCCGCCGTCTCGCGGGTGCGCCGGAACTGGCTGGTGATGATGGCCTGAACACCTGCGCCGGCCAAGGCTTGAGCCAAGGCCTGGGCCCGGGCTTCGCCGGCCGGCGTCAACCCCGGGTCGGCCGCAGGCTCGGCAGCCCGCTCGGCATGGCGCACGAGAAACACCAGATCGGGCATGGCCTGGGCCGGCAGCACAGCGGCCAACAGCAGGACCGCCGACCAGAGGGGATGTAGTTTCACGGGCACCTTCTCGCACGATGACGGGGCGGGCCAGTATCGCGCCCCCGCCGCTCAGTTCCAGTAGCCGCGCCGGTCGTAGGTGTCGTGCAGGCGCTGCTCGTAGTCGCGCGGGATGTCCTGCTCGGACTGATACGCCGGGCTGTGCTTGACCTGGGCCCGGGTCAGCGAGGTGTAAACCTGGCGGTCGGCCCAGTCGATGCTGTCGATCCAGCGCGTGGACAGCAGCACCTTCTTGCCACCCGGCCACCAGTTGCGCGTGTCCACCACCAGATAGCGGATGGCCCAGGAGACCGAGTCGAAGATGAAATCGCTGACATGGCCGATGCTGTCATCGCTGGCCTGGATGTCGTAGCCAGTGACTTCCAGGCTGCTGCGCAGATGCTGGTCTTCCGTTGGCGTGTGGCGGGCGCGCAGCTCGGCCTCGCGCTCGGTCTCAGGCCCCAGCGGCATGGCGGGAGGCCAGAGCGGCAGGGCCTCCATGCCCCAGAGCGCCGAACCGCCCCAGTAGGCGGGCAAGGCGTAGTAGCCCAGGTAGTCACGCTCATGCTGGCGAGACACCGGCAGATGGGTGTCAACCGGCGGGCTCAGCTCCACCTGGCGCCGCGTCAGCGACACATCGATCAGGGCACCACTGCCCAGCGGCTGCACCACCGCATGGGGCGAGATCAGCACCTCGCGGCCCGACAGCCAGTTGCCGGTGTTGACCACCAGGTAGCGGATGGTCCAGGCCTCATCGTCAAAGTAGGCCTGGCGAACGTCGCCAATGGCGCCATCACGGGCCATCACGGCGGCCCCCTGCAAATGCTTCAAGCTGCTGAACATGGCACAGGCCCTTTCGCACACAAAGCCAAGAGCCGCCGCGGGCGCTGGATCAGCAGCCGCGACGGAGCTGGGCTCAGGCTAGCGCCTGGTGAGCGAGGACTCGGTGCGCCGGCGCACAGGCCCGGTGCCGGCTCACCGGGGCGGCTGCACCGCGCCGCCGGTGGAGCGGGCCACGAACACCGCCAGGGCCTCGATGTCTGCAGCGCTGAGCTTGTCGGCAAAGCTGGGCATGGCGCCCAAGCCGGCGCGCAAGACCTTGCGCACCCGCTCGGCATCGGGCTTGAGCTCATCGAGCACCGGCCCGACTTGGCCTTCCGAGCCAGCCGCCGCCAGCGTGTGGCAGACGGCGCAGGCCGGCTGGGTCTGGGTGAACAAGGCCTTGCCGCGGGCCAGCTGCGGGGCCTCGTCGGCCGCCAGCGCCAGCGGCGCGGCGGCCAGGCCGGCCAGCATCACAAGCCAGCGGCGCAACTCAGGCCACCGTGATGGTGACGGCATGGTCGCGCCAGCTGTTGTTGTTGTAGCCGCTGAGGTTCTCCTCGCGCAGCTCGGCCTGCACCTGGCCCTGGGCATCGGTGGCGCGGCTGGCCAGGGTGTAGCTGCCCGCAGGCAGGCGCACCGACAGCACAAACTGGCGCCAGGCAAAGCGGCCCAGATCGGGGCCGACCAGGCGGGCGGGATACCAGTTCTTGCCGCCGTCCACCGAGACCTCGACACCCTTGATCGCCTGCGTGCCGCCAAAGGCCACGCCGTGGATTTGCACCAGGCCTTCCTTGACCGGGCCGGTTTCGGGCAGCGGGCCGTTGATCCAGGACTTGACACCCATCTCCAGCACCGAGGGCTGGTCCGGCGCCGCCTTGGCGCCGGCCGGCGTCATGCGGTAGCCGTGCGACATGATGCGGGCCTTGGACTCCTGGGCCGTGAAAGCCAGGCTCTTGACGTACTTGATGTTGTTCACGCCTTGGTAGCCCGGCACGATCAGGCGCAGCGGGCCGCCGTGGGCCAGGCTCAAGGGCTCCCCGTTCATTTCCCAGGCCAGCAGCGCGTCCTCGAGTGCCTTGATGGGCACCGAGCGCTCGACGATGACCGAGGCCGGGTCCACGCCTTCAGGCAGCTTTTCACCCCCGGTGCCGGTGATATAGAGCATGCCATCGGCCAGGCCGCCGAGCGCCGTCACCACATGGCGCAGCGGCACACCGCTCCACAGCACGCAGCCGGCCGCGCCCACGGTCCAGGGCGTGCCGCTGGGCTTGCTGGGGAAGAAGCCGCGGCCATTGCCCGAGCATTGGATGACGGTGGCCACGGTTTCCAGGCCCAGGGTCTTGAGCTCGGCCAGACGCAGGCTGCGCGGGTTCTTGACGCCCTCGACCGACAGGGTCCAGGCCTCGCGGTCGTCCAAGATGGCCGCGTCCGGTGCGGGCAGGTTGTTGCGAACGTAGAGCTGCGAAGCCGGCGTGATGACGCTGGTGCCGAAGGCCGAGCGGCGCGTTTCCAGCGTGCTGCTGCTGTGCTGGATCAGCTGGGCAGCGTTCTTCCACGCGGCATAGGCCGGCAAGGGCTTGGCGGCAGCCGCCGCAGCGGGTGCGGCGGCCGCAGTCTGGGCCGCAGCCGGACCCATCCAGCTGCCCAGACCGACGGCGCCGAGGGCCGAGGCGGTGCCGGTCAGCCATTGGCGGCGGGCATGGAGGGGGGCGGAGGGGTTCTTCTTCATGCTCATGCGATCGTCTCCCGGGGGTGCGTTTTTGGAGGGAAGTAGGGGCTAAAGAACAGACTCTGAAATGAAAACTCGAAACCGGTGCATCTTTCGTCTTGCAAGCGCGCCATTCTGGGGGCTGGCGCTTGTGTTGCCGCTCAGGATATAGCCCTAGAGGGCGACGCGCGCCCATTCTGCATTCGACTCTGTGACGACATGAAATACGGGCACACTTCAGCCTGCGGGCCACCGAGCCCATGGTCAGGACATTGCCATCGGGAGGGGCAATGCGCCACTTGCGGTCTGATCCGGGCCCAGATTCCGGACGGGCATGTTTTCGAGAGAACCACCCGATGTCGAAGAAGAACTCGCTTGCAATCATGGTGCGCAGCACCTTGCTGCTGGGCCTGTGTGCCCACGGTGTCGTCCAGGCCGGCCTGAGCGCCGTCGTGGCCGTGGAGCCCACCGCCCGCAAGGCCAGCTACAGCATCCACTACAGCGCCCTGGACGCTGCCCTCAGCCGCGCTGCCGCCCAGCCGGTCTCGGCCTCGGCCAGCGAGGACATGGCCGATGTCATGCGCGCCACCCGCAGCGCCGGCTTTGACATTTTCATCGGCCCGGCCCAGGTGGCGGCCTCGGCCCTGCACCGCGGCTATGAGCTGGTCGGCGCCACTCAGGCGTCCGAGCCCTTTTTGCTGGTGGTGCGCAAGGAGGTGAGCGACATCCCGGGCCTCAAGACCCGGCGCATCTACCTGCCGCAGCAGGATTCGATCTACACCTATATGGCCCGCGGCCTGCTCAACCAGGGCGGCCTGTCCATGCAGGACATGAAGGTGGCGCACGAGCGCTTTCCGCAAGCGGGCCTGACGGCCCTGATGCTGGGCGCGGCCGACGCCACCGTGGTGACAGCCAGCGAATGGAATGAATGGTCAGCGCAGAACCCGCAGATCGGCCGCGTGCTGGCCAAGACCGAGGGCGTGCCGGCCGGCCTGAGCGTGGTGCTCAAGAAAGACCTGCCCGCCGATGTGCGCGGCCGGCTGAGCAGCTTCTTCAACGCGCCGCCCGCCGCCGTGGGCCTGCCAGCCACCAAGTTCAAGCCGGAGGGCAGCGAGTACAAGCGCGTCTCGGAGCTGGGCCTGTTCACGCCCACCAGCCTGCCCGGCGTGACCCGTGTCAGCGCGCGCGAGGCGCAGAAGCTGCAGGGCCAGGGTGCCCTGCTGGTGGACACACGCACCGAGAAGGAGTTCCAGGCCCGCCACATCCCCGGTGCGGTCTGGGCGCCCTACATCGAGAAAAGCCTGAAGGACATTGCCTTCAACGCGGCGCAAGATGACTTCAGCGCCCTGGCCAAGGTGGACAAGCTGGACGTCAACCGCGCGGTCATCTTTGCCTGCAATGGCGCGGAATGCTGGAAGTCGTACAAGGCGGCCCGCGTGGCGCAGCAAAAAGGCTTCAAGAAGGTGCACTGGCTGCGCGGTGGCCTGCCCGAATGGGAGGCCGAAGGCCTGCCGGTGCAGAACGCAGCGCCCTGAAGGGCCGCCGGCCACGCTACTCAGTCAAGGCCGTAGCGGCGCCGGATCTCGCGCAGCACGCCGCGCGCTTCCAGCCGGCCCAGCGCCTGATCGAGCAGCTGGGCTTCCGCCTCGCTGACGCTTTTCTCGCTCAGCATGAAGGCCACCGGCGCCCGCACCGTGCCAAAGGGCATGAGCTGCAGCGCCATGTCCTGCTGCCGGGCCAGGTCCAGCAGCGAGGCGACATCGCCGAGGATCAAGGGTGCACGCTGGCGCTGCAGCATGGCCACACCCTTGCCGTGGGTCTCGAACAGTTCCAGCAAGCCCGCCTCGCGCAAAGGCGCGCGCCAGGGCTCGAAGTCGGGCCCCAGACGCCCGGCATTGAGCACCAGCAAAGGCGTGCGCGTGCGCAGCACATCCTCGAAGCTGCTCAAGCGCGCCGCCGGCGCCGGCAGCTCACGGCCTTGCAGGCTGCGCAGGGCCAAGACGCCCAGCACCTCGTCGCGGTAGGTGCGGGTGTAGCGCGCGCCCGGCGCCGGTGGATTCTTGGGCGTGGCGGCCAGGATCAAATCGATCTCGCCCTCTTGCAGCTGCAAGAGCCGGCGGCGACGCGGCAGTGGGTCCACCCATTGCAGGCGGCAGCCGGTTTCGTTCATCAGCGCCTGCAGGATTTCAAAGTCCAGGCCGCTGTGCTGACCGCTCTCATGGTTGACCAGATAAGGCGGCCAGCTCGCTCGGGTGATGCGCAGGGCGTGCCGGCAGCCCGCAGCCCATGCCGAGCTCATGGCCAGCAACATCGGCATCAGCAGCAGCAAACACAGCGCCGCCGAACGGCGATGAGGGCGGGATGGAGCGAGACAGTTCACGAGCGGAGCGACCGGCATCAGAAACGCTGCGCGTGCGGCCAGCGATGCCTGGACCATAACGCAAAGCCGCCCGAACCGGGCTGGGCGCAGACCCCTATCTGAAATAGCGCTGCTGCAGCCGGGCGACGCTGCCGTCGGCCACCAGCTGCTGGTAGGCATGCAACCAGCGCTCAGCCTCAGCCTCGCTCACATGCAGGGAGCCAGCCATGTAGAGATCGGCCTCGCCGAGATGCACAAAGGTTCTGAAAGCGCTTCGGGCATAACCGTTCAATTCGATGGCGGCCTGGATCATGGGCGCACCGGCGTAAATCGCGTCCAGCATGTCGCCACGCAACATGCGCAAGAGGTCTTTGTAGTCCTTGGCCTCGATGATCTGGCTGAAGCGCTCGGCCTGCAGGTTCTTGATGATGGGGGACCCTCGGAGCACACCGATCCGGCGGCTGCGCAAGGCCTCCAGGTCCAGGGCTCGGCCACCCGCGCGGCCGATCAACGTGTAGCTGACATGCATGAGCAGGATCAGCCAGCGGAACTTGTGCTCTCGGTCCGGAGTGCGCGCCAGCGGAAACACGCCCAGGGCCTCGCCCGCCTCGGTCATGCGCACCGCGCGCGCCCAGGGGAAGAACTGCACCGCATCGCGCCGGCCCAGGCGCTCGGCCATCAGCTGCGCCAGCTCATAGGCATAGCCTTGGGGGCCCTCACTGCCCTGCCAGGCAAACGGTGGCAAGTCACCGGCCACCCAGCGAAGCGCCGAGGCGGAGTCCGGTTCTGAAGGCCGCGCCGGAGCGCTTCGGGCCGTGCTCACACTGCCAGAGGCCAAGGCGGCCCAGGCACACAGCTGTCGTCGGAATCTTGAAAACGCGCGCGGGTCCATCGTTGCAGCAGGCGAACCCTCGGCAGGCGCCGGTCTCGCCGTCAAAGCGGGTGTTGTCTCGTCCTGGCGGCCTGTCCCGGCGGCTCAGGTGGGGTGGGTCCCTGCGGGTCAAATCACTGTAGCACCGCCGCGTGCGAGCACCGCCCCCTGAAACAGGGGCAGCAAGGGGATGGACGAATGCGCCTCGCGACGACCACGGTGCAGCCTAGCTGCCGCGCACCGGCTGGCCAGGCGCGGAGCTTGGGCGAGATGCAGCGGACGCTGGGGGCTGCGGCTGAGCCTCACTGGCAGATCGCGCAGGAGCGCTGGCACTCGCAGAGGCCCCGGCTTGCACGGCGCCATCCCGTATGGGGCCGTTGCTGTCTTTCGCTTCAGCACCCGCGCTGTAGGCCGCAATCAGCATGGCAACAAGCAGGGTCAGCACCGACAAGGCGGACAGGGCGATGAGTGCCTGTGTCTTGCGATAACCCGGGCCGCCATGCCCGCCCTTGAGATGAGGCGGCCGACCCGGCATCCCGGGCCAGAACCACTGCGCATCCAGGAAGCTGCGACGACTCATCAAATGGCTGTAGGACACATGGTCGTGCAGGATCCGGGCATGCAAGGCGAACCAGAACAAAAGCAAGAAAAGCGAAGATCCGACGATGCCCCACAGCTTGACGCCCCAGCTGAGTTTCTCGCTGCCCAGCAAGCTAATACCACCCGCGAACAGCAAACCGACCACAGTGAAGAACAAGCCCGCCATGGACGCCTCGGTGGCCCGCAGGGCGCGCATCTCGGAGCCCAGCTCCAGGTAGAGATCACTCAACCTCGCCTGTCGCTCCGGGCTCAAGTCGGCCGGCATCGCCGGAGGTTCCGGGATGTCCGGCTTCGACAAACCCAGGCGTTTGTCCAGAAAACAAAGAATGGCTTCCATCATGATTCCCCCCAGTTCGGCGCGCTGGCCTTGTGTGTGCTGCGATGGCCCGCATCGCTTGGTCATCTCGAGAGCAAGGTTCGCCTTGCCGCCTTCAGTCTTGTCCATCATCCCAGCGCCAGGCCCGCCACGCCCAGCGCAATCGCTGCAGCACCCAGCAGGCGCAGCCAGCGGTCGCCTTCGCCCAACAGGCTGCCACCCGCCAGGGCGGCGAACAGCATGGACACCTCGCGCGCTGGCGCCACATGGCTCAGCGGCGCCAGCTGCATGGCGTAGAGCACCATGATGTAGCTGGTCGGGCCCAGCACGGCGATGGCCAGCGCAGCCTTCCACTGCGCCCGCCAGACCGCTTTGAACCGCGCCGGATCGCGCAGCGCGAACGGCCCCATCACCGGGATGCGCAAGACATTGCCGACGTAGTCGACCAGGATGGGCGAGATCAGCAGCACCTTGACCGCGTACCCATCGATCACGGTGTAGGTGGCAATGAACACCCCGGTCAGCGCGCCCCAGAACAGGCCAAGATGCAGGCGCTGGCGCACAAAGGCGCGCGACTCGCTCAAGGCCCCGGCCTCGCCTCGCCCCAGCAACTGGCGCAGCAGGCCCGGCCCGCCGGCGATCAAAAACACACCCGCCACCACGGACAGCGCGCCGGCTGCCCCCAACCAGCTCAGGCTCTCGCCGAGCACGAACACGGCGGCCACCGAGCTCAGCAGCGGCCCGCTGCCGCGCGCCAGCGGATAAACGACCGTCAAATCCGCCACCGCATAGCCATGCAGCAGGCAGCGGAAGTACAGCACATGCACGGCCGCGCTGACAGCCAGCACCACCCACTCCAGCCAGCCCCACGCGGCCACGCCCTGGATGCCTGTCCAAGCCACCACCGGCGCCCAGACCAGGCCGACCAGGATGGAGCTCATCAGCACAAACTCATTGCCGCCCCCACCGCTGCGTTTGGCGATCAGGTTCCAGCTGGCGTGGCACACAGCGGCCGCCAGAACCAAGGCAAGGGCAAGAGGACTCATAGCAACGAGGGCAGGAGAAAGGAACGTCGGTCAACCGCAAAGAACACGGCGCAAGCCGAAACCCTCCATTGTGCGTTCGACAGCGAACAGACCGCTGCGGCTGCAATATCTACAAACCAAGGTGGCGGCGCCCCTGCTGTGCCGCCGCCCACTCAAGGCCTGCCATGAACAACACACACTCCGCACTCCCGAGCCGTCCCCTGGCACGTCGCAGCGCGCTGCGCCTCAGCGGCCTGCTGCTGACGGCCAGCCTCAGCCTGCTGCCGCTGCTGATCGCCGGCCCCGCGTCGGCCGCCACGGCCGAAGACCTGAACAAGGATGCTCAACAAGCCCTCGCCGCGCTCTACAAGAGCAATCCGGTGGCGGAAACCATCTCGAAGAAGGCGCGCGCCGTGCTGGTCTTCCCCAAGATCGTCAAGGCCGGCTTGGTCTTCGGCGGCAGCTATGGCGAAGGGGTGCTGATGAAAAGCGGCGCCGTCAGCGAGTACTACAACTCGGTGTCTGCCTCCTGGGGCTGGCAAGCCGGCGCCGAGTCCTACGCTTACGTCGTCTTCCTGATGAGCGACAAGGCGGTGCGCTACCTGGCCAAATCCAAGGGTTGGGAATTCGGTGTCGGCCCCAGCCTGGTGCTGGTCAACGAGGGTGTGGCCAAGAACCTCAGCACCTCCACCCTGAAAGACGATGCCTACGCCTTCATCACCGACCAGCAAGGCCTGATGGCCAGCCTCAGCATCGAAGGCACCAAGATCAGCCGCATCAAGCGCTGAATCTCGCATTGGCGGCGATGGCGGCTTGCGGCACATTGCGGACTTCCGCTGTCTTGATTGATCTTTCTCGCTGCGGTGTCTCGGCCCGCCGCCGGGCTCATGGTTCGCGGGTCGGCTCGTTGAGCCGACTCCCCTCGGTGCTCACTCCGCGGCTCAGCGGCGCCAAACTCCCTCCGTTCGCTGCGCTCACTGTGGTCAAACAGTGGCGCCGAGTCAGAGCTTGAGGCGTGCGAGTACGCGCGCCTGAGCCACTCCGCTGCGCCCTCGGCCGCGCACAAATCGCCCGTCGGCGGGCCGAGCCACCTCCGGAGGTGGTGTGTTCCACCGTTGATGGGGCACATCGATCGCGATGCAAGCGCCCTGCAGCCCGGGCCGCCGCCGGGCGATTTGTGAAGGGCCGAGCAGCACAGCGCCTCGGGGCGCGCACGTACTCGTGCGCTTGAAGTTCTGACTTGGCGCTTCTGTCTGAACGAAGCGAACGCAGGGAGCGAAGTGAGTTATGCGCCAGCCCCGAGGCGCGAGCAGCGCAGGGAAGTCGGCCCGGCAGGGCCGACCCCGGAACCATGAGCCCGGTGGCGGCACGGGCTGCAGGGCCTCTCGAACAAACCCAAAGGCGGCTTCTTGCCGAGAGCCGACATCCACGCCGAATCAGGGGCTCACGCCCGCCTCAGGCAGGCTGTACTCAAAACGATAGCTGTGTGCGCCGCCCGGGGCGATGTCGATGACCATGCGGCCCGTCAGGCCCGTCAAAGCGTCGGTGCCCGAATCGGGCACCACGGTGATGCTTTGGGTCGGCGCGCCGCGGTTCAGGGTGGAGCTGTGTTGCAGCACAAAGCTGCCAGCGCGGCCGTCCAGCGTACCCTGAACCCGCTCCATGGCCACGTAGCCAGCCGAGCCGCTGACGGCGCTGCGGAAAGCAATCATCTCGCCGGTGCTGCTGCCCTCCAGCGCACCGTGGAAACGCTTGTCCAGCGACATGCGCCCCAGGCCGCTGCTGGCGGCCACAGCGCTCATCTCCTGAGGCGCGAGCTTCACTTCGAAAGGGCCGCTGACTTGATGGCTGAAACTGCTGCGGTCGCTCATGGCTCGCTCCGTTTGAATTGCGGGCTTGGCTGACTGGGTTTGCGCAAGCACCAGGCTGCTGCCTGTAGCCAGCGCGGCAGCCCAGAGGATAGAGGTGAAGCGGTGCAGAGGCTTCATGGCAAGATGAACTTTCTTTTGAGCTGATTCGGTGCGAATCCATCCGGCCGCCATTGAACCCGCAATGTCCCAAGACAGGATTGGAAAAACACGACACGAGGCACGGCCCCCCCTGAGCGCCTCGCCGCGCGGCGTACTGCACCGCGTGCCGGTCGGCGAGTTCGAACACCAACGACTGGCGCCGCCTCAGGATCTAGCCGATTGGATTGAGCATATCTGGCGCGTGCGCTGGAATCTTGAAGGTCTGCCGCCGCAGTTGCAAGAGACCCTGCCCCACCCCAATATTCATCTGGTGCTGGAGCCCGGAGCCGCGGCGGTCTGGGGCGTGCACAGCCGGCGCTGGTCGCGAGAATTGACGGGCCGTTCGCTGGCCTTGGGCATCAAGTTCAGGCCCGGCGCATTCCGCCCCTGGCTGGGCGGCCCGGTGTCGGCCTTGAGCGATCGCTCGCGGCCGCTGCAGGACCTGTTCGGGCCCGAGTCCCAAGCACTGAATGCAGCCGTGGAGATGGAGGCGATGGAAGACGCGGCCACGCACGTCCTGGAGTTTCTGCGAGCCCGCCTGCCGGCGCCCGACGCGCAGGCGCTGCTGGCCGGCCGCATCGTCGACAGCGTGGCCGCGGATCTCAGCCTGCACAGTGCAGAGGCCCTGGCTGCTCGCTGGCAGATGAGCCTGCGCTCGCTGCAGCGCCTGTTTTCAGAGTACGTCGGCGTCGGGCCGAAATGGGTGATCCAGCGCTACCGCATGCACGAGGCTGTGGCCCGCGTGCAGGCCGGCGAAGCCATCTCCTGGGCAGCGCTGGCGCAGGACCTGGGCTTCTTCGACCAGGCGCATTTCAGCACCGCCTTTCGGCGCCTGATCGGGCAAGCCCCGAGCGCCTACGCGCGCCGCCAGGGCTGAAGCCGACAGCACTCAGTGGCCGTGGCCGTGAGATTGAGGCGGATGGGCACCCTGAGCGTCCATGCGCACCTGGCCCTCGAAACGGCCGAAACGCTCACGCTGAGCCGACGTGAGGCGCGCTTCAACCTGAGCCAGACGGCCCGCCAGGGCTTGCGCATCGGCTGGCTTCAGGCCGGCCTCGCGCAGGCCGGCGGCCTGCTTTAGCCCATCACCCGCGCACAGCACGATCTGCCAGGCCTGCCCCTGGCGGCGCAGCAGCGCACGGCCGCCGCGTTCGCCCTGGGCCCAGCTGGCCACCGCATGCTCGGCCTGCACCGCAATCGCCTCGACCTGCAAGCGCGCGTCGGGCTTGTCAAAGGTCTGCATCAGCAGATGGCGCACAGCGACCTGATCACGGCTGTCCGCCGCCCAGGCGGGCACGGTGGCCGTCAGGCAGGCCGAGGCCAGCAGCAGGCCGACCCCCATCTTCAATCGTCGATTCCACATCACAGCAGTCCTTCTCCAGGAGATCAGAAACCGGCGCTCAGGCCGATCTGGGCCGAGCGGCCGGGCATGGGATAGCCCGGGCGGTAGCCATAGCGCTGGTCCGTCAGGTTCTCCAAGGCCAGGAAGCATTCGCCACGCGGGCCCAGGGCCGACATCGCATGGGCGACACGCAGGTTCAGCACGCCGAAGCCGCGGACGCGAGCGGTGTTGGGCGCGCCGTCCGCACGGGCCTTGTTGAGCACAAACATGGCGCTCTGCAGCTGCGCGTCGGCGTTCAGGCGCCAGGCGCCCGTGCGCCAGCTCAACCCCAGGGCCAGGGCCCGCTTGGGCGCGTAGGGCAAATCGACCAGGCTGCTGTCCAGCAGGGTCAGGCCGGCGTAGCTGCTCCAGGCCGGGCTCCACGTGTGGCTCCAGCTGATCTCGGCGCCGCGCACCTGATAGTCACCCAGATTGGTAAAGCTGGGCATGCTCACCGCGGGCGGGAATGCAAAGACATAACGCTGCTTCAGATCGTCACGGAACAAGGCGAGGTCCAGGCTGCTCTGTGCGGCCAGCTGCCAGCGCAGGCCGGCCTCCAGATGGTCCATGCGCTCGGGCGACAGCTGGCGCCAGCCCTGCGGCGAAGCACCGGCCAGAGGCGGCACGATGGCGTTCAGCAGGGGCGCATCCAGGCCCGGATGGTTGAGGCCGCGCGAGGCATTCAGGCGCAGGGCCAGGTCTTGCTTCTCCAGCACCAGGCCGGCATGGGGCGCGCTGCTGTTGCCGAAAACATTGTGGCGATACAGGCGCAGGCCCGCCGAAGGCGTGGCGCTCCAGCCATCGCCCAAGGCCAGCGTCTGAGCCAGGGCCAGGGCGGGCGAGCTCAGGCGCAGGGTCTCACCCTCGAAGGCGCTGAAGCCGTTGAAGGCCACACCGCCGCGCATGCGATCGATGTCCAGGCCCAGCTGCAGCTCGGCGCCGGCCCAGGGCTGCAACTGCTCGCGCCAGCGCAGGCCGGAGAGCTTGAAGTGGCTGTGGGTCAGCGCCGCCTGCGGATTGGCCCAGTCGCTGTCGCCGTGGTTGCTGTAAACCTGAAGGCTGCCTTGGGCGCTGCCATGCTGGTGCTGCAGGTTCACGGCGGCCAGGCTGCCGCGGGTGGTGAAGGTGCCGGTCTTGCTGGCGGCTAGGCCTTGCTCACCTGGGTCGCTGACCTTGTTGTCGGCGCCCAGCAGCAGCAGGCCGATCTTCCAGTTCGCGTCGATTCGCTGGCTGGCCTTGAGCATCAGATTGCCGAGGCGGCCGTCAGCATCCTCCCGGTGGCCGTCCGAACGCGCAGCCCCCTGGGCCAGCAGCAGTTCGCTGCCGTCCTGCCGCCAGGCCAGCTCGGCCTGCTCCGTCACGGTGGAGAAGCTGCCGGCCTGCAGACGCAGCTGGCCACTCAGGCCCGGCTGGCGGGCATCGCGGCTGCGCAGATCGATGGCGGCAAAAGTGTTGCCGAAGTGCTGAGGCTGCGGTCCCTTGAGCACCTGGATGCTCTGCATGCCATGCACCGGCAGCAGGTCCAGCAAGCTGTGGTTCCAGACGCCCATGTAGAAGGGGATGCCGTCGACAAAGGTCTTGATTTCGCTGCCCGGCCGGCTGGCGCCCAGGCCGCGCACATAGACCGCGCCTCCTTCATCGCCACCGAAGGAGCCCACCGGGTTGAAGCGCGACACCGCCACGCCCGGCGTCCGGCGCAGCGCCGAGGACAGATCCAGGGCATTGAGCTCGCGGAGCTGCTGCTCGCCGACCACGGTGCTCAGCGAAGCAAAGGCGTCGATGCGCTGGGCTTCGATGATGGGCGCCGCACTGACGCTGACCGGCGGCAAGGTGGCGGTTTGCGCCTGCGCGCATGTCAGAGGCAGCAGTGCGGTCGCCAGGGCCAGGCAGAGCGGGCGCAGGGCATGCGGGTTCAAGACATTCATCGGGGTTCTTCTTTCATAGGAGAGGAGGAAGTGAGAACGGACGCGGCCGCGTGCGGCCCGACCAAGATCGGCGTCTTGGCCGAGCTGCGGGGGCGGCGGCCCGTGCCGCGCAAGCGCCGCCAGGCCAGCACCACGGCGCTGAGGCTCAGGCCCAGGCCGGCCAGGCTGAAGCCCAGCATCCAGCCGTCCCACAAGGGGCGGGTGTTGAGGAATAGCGGCAGGTCGAAGCTGTGCAGAAAGGCAAACAACCAGCGCTCCGTTCGCTGCCGGCTGCTGCTCAGCTGCACGATCTGTCCGCTGGCCGGGTCGATAACCACCCAGTGCGACTGCGGGTCGTCAAAGCGCAGGCGCAGCACCGGCAAGGGGCGTTCGCGCTGGCCCGTCATGGTGTGAGGCTCGCGGCTGTAGTAGTAAGCGTCGTAGCGCTGCAGCCACTCCTGCTCGACGATGCGGGCCTGGGGCAGCAGGCGGGCCGCGGCCTCGCGCATGGCCGCGTCGCTCCAGGCTGGCCGGCGCTCACCGTTCGGATCCAGCGCATAGCTGGCCGCACCGGTCTGCACCAGCACCTGCATCTCGCCGGCCACGCGCCGCCATTCGAGCTGACGCGCCGGCTGGCCCTCAAGCGCCAGGCGGCGCAGCAGCGCGCCGACATCGCCGGCCTGATCCGCCCGCAGCGGCCCACCGGCATAGGCGACCCGGTCGGGCTTGGCGCCCGGCGCCTCGAACACCTTCCAGGGGTTCATGGAGAACAAGCCGCTGAGCACCCAGGTCAGGGCCAGCACGCCGCCGCCCAGACCCAGGATGTGGTGCCAGCGGGCGAAGCCCTCGCGATAGGGCGAGCGCGAGCCGCTCTTGTAGCGGCCCTTGAAGCGCCAACGCCACACGCCCACCACCAGGCCGCTCAGACCCAGCACGCCGCCGGCGATCGACAGCCAGATGACGATGTCGGTCCACCAGGCATCCACCGCGCCGCCGCGGAAGATGTAGAGCCAATGCAGCCAGGCACCCAGCCAGCCCCAGCTGCGCTCGGTGAAGCTGGCGTCGCGCACCACCTCGCCGGTGACGCCGCTGACGTACAACCAGCGCTGTGCCTCGTCGGCCACCGCCACGCGGTAGAGCGGGCGGTGCGGGTCCATGGCTTTGGAGTGGGTCCAGGCGTCTTCCTCCACCCGCGACAGCAGCTCGGCCGGCGCATCTTGCGCAAAGTGGCGCGCAGCCGCCAGCGCCTGATCCGCGCTGACGCTCGCAATGCGTTGACCGCTGCGCGCATCCACGGCCACCAGGCGCTTGCCGCGCCCGTCGCTGAAGATGTAGCGCGGCTGGCCGGCCACACTGCTCAGGCGCCACTGGCTGGCGCCCTCCAGGCCCGAGGCCTGCAAGGCCTGCGCCACCGGCACGCAGCAGCCCTGGCCGTCCAGCGCCGGCAGACCTTGCAGCTGCTCAGCCGGCGTCAGCTTGGGGTAGCCGACATAGAGCATGACCATGCCGGACAGGAACCACAGCGCCATCACCAAGCAGAGCGCAATGCCGGCCCAGCGATGCAGCAGGTAGAGGAAGCGTTTCATGGCTGCGCCCCGTTCAGAAGCGCCAGTCCAGGGCAGCGCTCAGGCTGCGCGGTGCGCCCAAAAATGGCAGATCGCTGCCCAGGCTGGCGACATATCGGCGATCGGTGACGTTGTCGACACGCAGGCGTGCCGTCAGCTGCGGCGTGAGGTGCAGCTGTGCCCCCAAACCCAGCAGGGAGTAAGCCTCGTCCCAGATCGTGTTGGCGGTGTTGGCATAGCGCTTGCCGACATAGCGGCCGTCCAGCGACAGGGTCAGGGCCGCGTTCGCGCGCCAGTCGGCGCTGAGACCCAGGATCACGTCGGGCACATTGGCCGGGCGATTGCCGGCACGCGAGGTCGGCGTCGTGCCCACGGTCTCGACGAAGCGATCAAAACGGGCGCGGGTGTAGCTGGCCTGGCCCGCCAGGGTCCAGGCGCTGCTGGCGCGCCAGCGCGCGTTCAGCTCCAGGCCCTGGCTGCTTTGCGCGCCCACGGGGATCACCTTGGTCCGATCATTGGGGTCGGTGATGGACAGGTTCTTGCGCGTGATGTCGTAGACCGCCAGCGTGGCCCAGCCACGGCCTTGGTCGAAGCTGAGCTTGCCGCCCAGCTCGAACTGGCGGCCGCGCGTGAGCTCGAAGTCACGCAAGGCATTGAAGCCGGCCGTGGCCAGCACGCCCGACGGCGGATCGGCCGCGGTGCTGGCCTGGGCGTACACCTGCCAGTCCTTGGACAGGTCCTTGACCAGGCCCAGGCGACCGGTCAGGGGCTTGAAGCGGGCCTGGAACAGGGCCGGGTTGGTGGCGGTGACCGTGCGATGGTTGCGCACATCGAGGCTGATGCGGTCCAGGCGCAGCGCGCTCACCAGCGCCCAGCCCTCGCCCAGCTCGGTGCGGTTCTCGGCGAAGGCCGCCACGGTGTGCAGCAGATTGGTGGCGCCGGGCGTGTAGACGCGGCTGACACCGGGGGTCTGCAGGAAATAGCTGTCACGCGGCGTGTAAGGGCTGGTGACATCGAAGGGGCCGTTGACGGAGAGCGGGAAGCGGGTCTGGCGGTTGTAGCTCCAGTCCCAACCGGCGGCAAAGTCAGAGCGGAGGCCAGCGATTTGCGCGCGGTGGCTCAGCTCCATGCGGCTGCCCCAGACCTGCTGGTCGTGGCGCTGCAGCAAGGCGCTGGAACGCTCGACCTGGCTGTTGTTCTGCACGAATTTGTAGACCTCGACGTTGTCGTAGTCGCGCAGCGCGTCGTAGTGATAGAAGGTGTGGCGCAGCGCGGTCTGTTCGCTCAAACGCCAGTCCAGCATGGAGCGCGCCCAGCTGACATCCTGCTCATAACGGCCATCGACCACGTTGTAGTTGACGCCGAAGGTGCCCGGGTCCAGGCGGAAGGCGCCGCTGACCGTGCCGTCGGCCGCGCGCAGCATGGGCGTGCCCCAGTAGGGCTGCAGCACCTTCTCATGCTGCCGCTCCAGAGCCAGGGTGTGGGTGATGTTTGCACCCAGCGGCGCCAGCCAGGAGGCGGCGGCCTGCCAGGCGCTGCGGTCGCGGCCCTGGGTCCAGAGTGCGCCTTCGCTGCGGTTCAGCTCGACGCGCAAGACCTGACCCTCGGCCCCCAGGGCCTTGAGATCGCGCTGCAGGCTGGCGGCGGCCTGAGCCCGGTCGCCCTGGGCCAGGTAGAGGCGGCTGATGTCACCGCTGCGGTCGGCCGTCTTGGTGATGACGTTGAGCGTGCCGCCCACGGCGCCCGAACCATTCAGAAAGCTGGATGGGCCGCCGATGGCCTCCACGCGCTCGACGATCCAGCTGTCCACCGGGCGGGCAGCGATGGCGTCGTACTGCACGCTGATGCCGTTGTAGAGCTGAGCCAGCGAACCCGAGCCGAAGCCACGGTAGAACACGCTGCCAGCCGAACCCGGCGGGTCGGCGAAGACCACGCCGGGCACGCTCTTGAGGATCTCCTGCGTGTTGCTGGCACCGCGCATCTCGATGGCCTCACGGTCGATCACGGTGACGCTGGCCGGCGTTTCCTTGAGGCTCAGGGCCAGGCGCGAGTTGCTGCCGCTGGGGCCTTCAAGGGCCGGGCTGGCAGCGGCGCCACTGACGCTGACACGGCCCAGCTGCTGCGCCTCCGGCGCCGAGCTCTGCGCATGGGCATCGCGGGCCCAGAACTGGGTGGAGGACAGGGCCAGAACGGCCAGGGCGATCGGTTTCAAGGTAGACATGAGAGAGAGAAAGGAGGGAGGGAGGGAGGGAGGAAGAGAGGGAAGGGAAAGCGACAAACAGAAAGAAAGAAAGTGGCCACGCCATGCGGGGCGCAGCGAGCCGCGCCCGCAAGCGGCGGGGCTCAGCGTGAGCTGCTGGGGGCGCTGCAGGGGCAGGCATGCGGCACGATGGCCGATGCGGGCGCCTGCATGCGATCGAAGCGATCGGGGCGCGCCGCCCCGGTCAAGGTCAAAGCCGCAGCCGCGGCCGCGAGCAGCACGACGGCAAAACCCAGCATGGCCCGCAGGGCCGCGCCCAACTCTTGCGCGTACGCATCGGCTGGCAGCTCGTTCATGGCTGGCCTCCGCTGAGCTGCACAAGCGCGTAGGCGATGCAGGCCAAGGCGGCCCCGACATTGAAATGCGTCATGGCGCGCAGGACGCGCTCGATCCAGGAAGACATGGAATCACTCCAGCGCAGCCGCGCTGAGCACCTGCAAAGAGGTCCACGGCGGATGCGCGACACAAAGACAGAAATGGCGACCGCGGCAACGCGTTTCAGCGTCGCCACAGGCCGGCTGGCTGCGGTGTCAGGAGTTCAGAGGGGGCGCGCGCGGCTGGGCGCTGGCCCAGGCGAACAGGGTTCGCGGCGCGTGGAGAAAGAGCGCCGGGACGGCATGTCCCAGGCTCAGCAAGGCCGGCTCGGCCATGGCCGGCGGCGGCAGGCCCAGACCATCGCTGTGGATGGCGCAGTAAGGGCAATGCTTGTAGGTGTGGACCGGGGTGGACTCGTGCGGTGACGGCGAATCTGCCTGCTGAGAATCCACCGCCGAGGCGGAGCCCGTGTCCAGGCGCACCAGCTTGGCACCGGTGATCGAGCAGATTTCAACCCAGACATCGGCCGCATCGCGCTGCACCACTGCATGCGAGATCGCTGGCGCGAGCGCGCTCAACAAGATCGCGGCACAGGCGACCCAGGAGACCCACACACGATGAACCCAGCGGAAATGCATGCGCGCATTCTAGGGTCGCCGCCCTCTAGCCCGGGCGCTTTCCGTACGAAGGACCTGGCCGCTGACGCCGCAGCGCTCAGGCCGTGCGCTTGACAGTGGGCGGCACCGGGGCATCCACCCACCAGCGAATGGCGGCACTGGCCAGGTAGCGCTTGAAATCACTGAGCGGCATGGCAGCGGCGCCGTGGCTGTCGCCCTCCACCCAGCTCAACGTGGCGTCTTGCAAGCCCTGCTCCACCTCGCACAGGCCGGGTCGGATGGCGATGCTGGGGCCATCGCCTTCACGGAACTCAACCCGACCTTCGATGACCGCCGTCCTGCTCATGCGGGCACCTCGCGCTTCCCGGCCATCAGATCAACTCCTCGACCACCCAGTCGCGGTAGTGGACGGCCAGATCGGCCCCACCCTCTCGCGCGGTCGCCGCAACCAAGGAGGCCTGCGCCGCTCCGTCCACCTTGATCAGAAGCCAGCGATGGCCTGTTTCGGCCAAGGCCAGGTAGCGACGCAGCAAGGTGATCTCATAGCCAAAGCCCGCCAAGGGCCCGGCCCGCTCGACCAGGGCGGCCAGCTCGGCCACCGTGTCACGCGGTGGAAAATGCAGCAGCCCGCTGGCCGGCCAGCCCGCGTGATGGAACGCATCCACCAGGGCCTCCAGCTGCGCCTGGCTGGGCAGGCCCACCATCACGTGGCCGACCGGATTGAACACCCCAAATGAGCTGGGCAGCGAAGCCTGGCTCATGGTGTCGCTCCAGCCCTCCAGATCGGCCGGGGGCGGCAAGGACGGCCCGAGGGCGCGCCCTGCGGTGGGCAACACAAGCGATGGCATGTTCATGGACGATCCCCCCGCACGCGGGCAAAAACCGCGTGATCGGCGCCATCATGCAAGCCTCGGCGCGGCGCCGACTGTGCGCCAGCGCACCCTGGCCACGGGCTCGCCGGGCACCGCTCAGGGTCGCGGGTAGGCCGCGGCGCAGGCCTGGGCACGCGCCCGTCCGCCCCAGGCCTCGAAGCGCTCGCGTGCTGCGGCGTCGATGCGATCGGGCGTCAGCCAGGGATCGGCCGCATTGCGGCTGCCCGGGAAGATCAGCACCACGGTGGGCGGCACGGTCCAGGCCTTGCCCTTGAACCCGCCCTTGCCGCGCAGCTCCTGGTAGTTGAGCGGCGGCTCGGTCTTGCCGAGCAGCTTGCCATTCAGCGCCACCGAGCCCTCGCCCAGCTGGTCCGAGGGGCCGGAATCACCGACCACGGCGAACACCGGGCTCATGGCATCGCGCCGCAGCGCCACCACCAGATCGCCGATGCGGGCACCGCGCTGCGCAAACTCGGAGGGCTGGCCGCGCTTCGGGCCTTTGGGCAGCACCAGGGCCGGCGTCACCAATGCATCGGCGTAAGCCGTGAGGTCACAAGCATCGCTGACACCCGGCTTGCGCAAGGCCGTGGCCGAGACCAGAAAGCCATCGACCTCGGGGCAGGGCTTGCCATTCCGGAGCGGGATGATGTCGGCCGAGAGCTTGCTGCGCTTCCACATCTCGGCCGGCCAGCCCTGGGCCGCTGCCTGCTGCACCAGCTCGCGGCGCGCTTGCAGGCCAGCCTTGTCCAGGCCAGCGCAGGCGTCACTCATGGCATTGCAAAGATTGTTCAGCGCCACCCGCTCGCCCCAGAAATCGCTGACGCTGTAGCTGCGGCGGGTGCCGTCGGTGTTGACGTTGAGGCCGTCGATGAACATCAGCGCCTGGTTCTGCGCATCGGCCCAGACGGCGGTGCGGCCGCCCTTGGCATTGCCGTCCTTCTGCTCAAACGCAGGCGCCATGCCGCAATCGACGGCGGCTTGCGTCCAGCCTGGCGCGGCAAGGGCGGCGGTGAATGCGGCGACGAGCGCGCCGCGCTGGGCCATCGTCCAAGTCCTGCTGTCGATCCGAAATGCACGCATGATGGCCCGATCTCCAAAGGCCGAGACATTTCGGCCCGGCGATTGTGGGCCGGCAACAGCGCGCCAGCCAGCCTGTGGCGGACTTCAAGCTGGGGGCTTGTGCCGCCCCGATGGATCAGTGCAGGTCGAGGGCAAACGCCGCGTCGCGCAGGCGAAAACCTTGCTGCCAGAGCGCTTGCAGCGCCAGGCGCTGGGCCGCTTGCTGGAGCTGCGCCGGGCGCTGGCCTGGGCGGGCCCACAGGGGCTCGCTGAGCCATTGCACAGCCCCGCCCTGCTGGCGCAGCAGGGCCAGGCGCCAGGCTTGTTGCAGGCCACGGCTGCGGCCTTCATCGGCCAGCACGCCAATCCAATCACCGGCCTTGAGGCCCAGGGCCGCACGCAGGACCTGCGCCGCACTGGCGCTGGCGCCGCGCGGCAGCGTGGCCAGGTGCTCGCCCGTGGGGCTGAGCAAGTGCTGTTGCTGCTGCGCGGCCGGCGCCGGCTGGGCGGTGAACGAGAGGGTGGCGGGCTGAGGCGCGGGGCTGGTGACGGGCACCAGGTGGCGCAGGCTGGGCTGCGCTGTGCGCGCGGCGCTGAGATGGCCGGCGGCGCGGCGGGTCAGCCAACGGTCGAAAGAAGCGAGACCTTGCATGATGAATGAAAAACTCCGAGAGCCCTGACACCGGCAGTTGCCGGCCCGGGGCATCTCGGAGCCGCAACGCTTTAGCCGTATTTGTTAGCCCGCCCGCAAGTAGTTGGTAAATCGGCGGTGACGCTCTGTTTCCAGCGCGTCGAGGCACATTCTAGCCGCAGTCGCGCGCGGGCCGGAAGGCAGAAATGCGCAGCTTTTTCAAACGCTGCGCGATCTGCGCCCGCGCGCACGGAAGGCTCGGCGGCTTCAGGGCGCCGGCTCCAGCGCCGTCACCACCAGGCCGCCGGCCTGCATCTCGACCCGAAAGCGCACCCGTTCGCCGACCTTGCGGCCCTCGAGCAGGCGGGCATCGCGCAGGCGAAACACCATGGTCATGGGCGGCATGTCGAGGTGGGCGATCTCTTCATGCTTGAGCGTGATCTTGCCGCCGGCGGCGTCGATCTTGCGCAGCTCGCCCAGGGTCCAGGGCGCCGGGGCCGCGGGGACAGAGGCAGCAGCAGCCGGTGCATGGGCAGCATGGTCCATGGCCAGGGCCGCCGGGGCGGTGAAGGAGAAGGCCAGCAAGGCTGCGGCCGGGAAGGCGTGGCGCGCAGCGCGCGAGGGATTGAATTTCATGAGGGGTCTCGAGAAAGGGTTGTGATGAGTTCTTTTGGCCGGTGTCGGGCTCAATGCCCGCTGTGCCCGCCGTGGCCACCGCCCTGGGGCTTGCGCGCGCGCAGCTCGGTCGGGCCATTGCTCGCGGCGGGCGCCGCCTGCTGGCGCGGCATGGACTGGCCGCCCTCGGCGGCGAAGCGGGCCGGCGTCGGCAGAGGCGCGCCGCTCCACTCGAAAGCACGGCTGCCCTTGGGCTGGGCGTACCAGCCGGGGTCGCTGTAGTCGCCCGGCTTCTGGTCCTTGCGCACCTTGAGGATGGAGAACATGCCGCCCATCTCGACACCGCCAAACGGCCCCTGCCCCGTCATCATGGGCAAGGTGTTGTCGGGCAGGGGCATTTCCATCTCGGCCATATCGGCCATGCCGCGCTCGCCCATGACCATGTACTCGGGCACCAGGCGCCGGATCTTCTGCGCCAGGCCGCTGTGGTCCACGCCGATCAGATTGGGCAGGCCATGGCCCATGGCATTCATGGTGTGATGGCTCTTGTGGCAATGGAAGGCCCAATCGCCCGGCTCATCGGCCAGGAACTCGATCTGGCGCATCTGGCCGACGGCGATGTCGGTGGTCACCTCGGGCCAGCGCGCGCTGCGCGGCACCGGGCCGCCATCGGTGCCGGTGACGCTGAACTCATGGCCATGCAGATGGATGGGGTGGTTGGTCATGGTCAGGTTGCCGACACGGATGCGCACCCGGTCGCCCTGGCGCACATGGAGCGAATCGATGCCGGGGAAGACCCGGCTGTTCCAGCACCAGAGGTTGAAGTCCAGCATGGTGCTGGGCCGGGGCGTGGCAGCGCCGGGCTCGATGTCGAAGGCATTGAGCAAAAAGCAGAAGTCGCGATCCACCGTGTCGATCTGCGGGTGGCGGCCGCGCGGGTGAGTGATCCACAAGCCCATCATGCCCATGGCCATCTGCGTCATCTCGTCGGCATGGGGGTGGTACATGAAGGTGCCGGGCCGGCGCGCCTCGAATTCGTAGACGAAGGTCTTGCCCGGCTGGATGGCCGGCTGGGTCAGGCCCGAGACGCCGTCCATGCCATTGGGCAGGCGCTGGCCATGCCAGTGCACGCTGGTGTGCTCGGGCAGGCGGTTGGTGACGAAGATGCGCACACGGTCGCCCTCGACCACCTCGATGGTCGGGCCTGGCGACTGGCCGTTGTAGCCCCAGAGATGCGCTTTCATGCCGGGCGCCAGCTCGCGCAGCACCGGCTCGGCCACCAGATGAAACTCCTTCACGCCCTGGTTCATGCGCCAGGGCAAGGTCCAGCCGTTGAGGGTGAGCACCGGTTGATAAGGCCGGCCATTGGGCGGCAACAAGGGCGGGGCCGTCGTGGCCGAGGTTTGCAGCACAGGCTCGGGCAAGGCGGCCATGGCCACACGGCTGACCGCCGTGGCCGAGACCGCCGCGCCCAGGGCACCGGCGCTGCGGACAAACAAATCGCGTCGAGACACCATGGTCGGGACTCCGTTGAAATTGTCAGTAATTATGGGAGAGGCAGGCTCAGTGCTCGGCAGGCGCGGGCCTGCTGGCTGTGGGGCTGTCGCCCAGGGCCGGGGCCGAGCTCGGGCCCAGCAAGGCCTGATCCAGCGCCGCCTGGGCCAGCCAGAAATCACGCTGGGCCGCCAGCGCGGCGTTGACAGCCGCGATCTGCGCCCGCGTGTCGGCCAGCAGCTCGAAGACGCTGATGAACATGCCGTTGTAGCGCAGCAGGTTTTCCTCCGAGATGCGGCGCGCGATCGGCAGCAACTCGTCGCGGTGGTGGCGCGCGATGTCGTAGCTGCTGCGCCAGAGCAGCTCGGCCTCGCGCACCTCGGAGCGGGCCTGGATGGCGGTGTGCGCCGCCTGGTGCACGCTTTGCAGGTACAGCGCTTCGGCATGCGCCTGGCGGGCCTCGCCCCAATCGAAGAGCGGGATCTCGAAGCGCAGCTCCGCGCCGGTTTGCAGCGGCGCGTCGTTGCTGCTGTTGCGCATGACGCCCAGTTCCAGCGCATTGATGAAGTGGCTGATACGGCTCAGGCCCAGGCTGCGCGCCGTGGCCTCGGTCTGGGCGCGTGCGGCTTGCACATCGAGGCGCTGGGCCAGCGCCTGCTGCTCCAGCCCGGCCCGCTCGGGCAAGCCGGGCGGCAGATCGGGCAGCTGCAAGGGCAGACGCAGGCGCGCCAGCGGCTCGCCCCACAGGCCCAGCAGGCGGGCCAGGCGCTCGCGCTGCTGCAGGCGCTGCTGCTCGGCCCGGGCCAGGCCCAGGGCGGCCTCGGCGGCAAAGCCTTGCTCACGCGCCAGCTGCAGGCGGTTCCAGTTGCCGGCGCCCACCATGCGCCGGCCCAGCTCGGCGCCGGCCTCGGCGGCCTCCAGCACATCGCGCTGGTAGCTCAAGGCCTGCTCGGCCGCCACTGCGCTCACCCAGGCGCGGCGGGTGTCGGCCGCCAGCGCCAGCAGGGCCAGGCCGGTGCGCTGCTGCAGGGCGCGCAAGCGCCGGGCTTCGATCGCGCGCACCTGCGGCAGCGCCAACAGCTGGCCCAGGTTCAGGCCCAGGCCGAGCTCACGTTCACGCTCATCGCCGCGGCGCAGGCGGGCGATGCTGAAGCCCGGATTGGCCAGGCGCCCGGCCTGTGCGCGCTCGGCCTCGCCCAAGCCCAGCTCCTGCAAGCTGGCTTGCAGGCCGCGGTTGTTGAGCAAGGCGAGCTGCACGGCGGCGTCCATGGTCAGCGGCGCGGCCAGCAAGGCCTCGACCTGGGCATCGACACGGGCTTGGTCGGCCGCGGCGCGGGTGAGCTGCAAGGGCTGGCCGCTCTGCTGCTGGGCCAGCTCGCGCAAAGGGGCGTAGGCCGCCTCGGGGTCCAGGCTGGCGCAGCCGCTCAGGGCGGCGGCCGCGGCCAGCAGCAGGCCGGCTGAGAAGCGAGGGGGCCTCATGGTCGGGCTCCCGCCGAGGCAGCAGCGCTGGCGGCTGCAGGCGCGGCCGACGCCGCGGGCGGCAAGCCCTGCCGGGCATAAGCGCGCCAGCCGCCGACGCGGCGCACCTGTTCGTTGAGGGCGGGCCAGTCGCCGGCGCTGGGCTCGTCAAGCGCGCGCGCCGGCGGCAGCACGGGGCGGTAGACCACCGGCGGCACGGCGGCCTGCGGGTTCAAGGGCGCCAGCAGATCGGCAGCCCGATCTGCAGCACGATCTGCAGCCAGGGCGGGCTGGCCGGGCGAGAAGGCGGCCAGCAGCAAGCCGGCCAGCGGGGCGAACAAAATGGGTTTCATGCGACAGGTCTCGCAGCGTGATCCGAATCGAAACGAACAATGCTGCCGGCCCCGTGACGCGGCGGCCAGGCGCAGCGTCAGGCGGGCGGCAGCGGCCGAAACAGATTCAGGCGAGCCGGGGCGGGCGGTCGAGGCCGCCAGTCAGCATGCGCTCACGCGCCGCCGCGGGCGCGCTCACGGGCACCATGGCCTGGGCCGGCAAGCGCAAGCTGGGCAGGCTGGGCAAGAGGGCCGGCGCATGACAGCAGGCGGACGCGGCGCAGGCGCTGCAGCGGGTGCCCGCGTCAGAATCCGCCGCCGTATCGGCGCTGTCGCTGGGCACGGCCTCATCGGCCACGGCCATCTCATGACAAGGCGGCATGGCCTCGGGCGCGGCCTTCGGGGCCGAGGCCTCCACGGCCACCGGCACCATCGCCATCACTGGCCCCGCCGCCATGCCGCACAGGCGCAGGCCCGCCAGCGCTTGCAAGGGCAAGGCCAGGACCAGCAGTGCGGCGATGACAGCGCGCCAGAAGACCGTGTTCATGCCAGCAGTGTAAGCCGCCACGGCATCCACGCTGCCGGCCTCAGGCCTGCGCTTCGGGCCCCGGGTCCGCATAGCGCGCGGCGATGTGGCGGAATTCCTCTTGCACCGCCAGGAAGGCGTCCACCACATCGGGGTCGAAATGGCGGCCGCGGCCCTCGGCAATGATGCTCAGCGCGGTCTCGTGGCTGAAGGGTGGCTTGTAGACGCGGCGGCTGATCAGGGCGTCGTAGACATCCGCCAGGGCCATCAGGCGAGCCGAGGTCGGGATGGCATCGCCGCTCAGGCCCTGGGGGTAGCCGCTGCCGTCCCATTTCTCCTGATGCGACAGGGCGATTTCCTTGGCGAAACGCAGAAACGGCGCCTCATGGCCCAAGCCCTGCTCGGCCCGGGCGATGGCCTCGTAGCCCAGGGTGGTGTGGGTCTTCATGATCTCGAACTCGGCCTCGTCGAGCTTGCCGGGCTTGAGCAAGATGCAGTCCGGGATGCCCACCTTGCCGATGTCATGCATGGGCGCCGACTTGAACAGCAGGTGGATGTTCTCCGGCGTCAGCAGCGTGGCAAAACGCGGATGGGTCTGCAGCTGCCGCGCCAGGCACTGCACATAGTGCTGGGTGCGGCGCAGGTGGTTGCCGGTTTCGTTGTCGCGCGTCTCACCCAGCGAGGCCATGGCCAGCACCACCACGTCCTGCAAGGCCTCAATCTCGCGGGTGCGGCGCGAGACCTCGGCCGCCAGATAGTCGCTCTGGTCGCGCAGGAAATCGGCCGCAGCCTTGAGCGCCAGATGGGTGCGGATGCGGGCCTGCACGATGGGCGGACTGATGGGCTTGGTGATGTAGTCCACCGCGCCCAGCGACAGGCCCAGGGTCTCGTCGTCCACCTCGACCTTGGCGGTCAGGAAGATCACGGGGATGGCGGCGGTGCGCGCCTCGGCCTTCAGGCGGCGGCAGACCTCGTAGCCGTCCATGCCCGGCATCATCACATCGAGCAGGATCAGGTCCGGCGGGTGGGCGCCCTGCGCCATGCGCAGGCAGCGATCGCCGCTGTTGGCCACGGTGACGCGGTACTCGTCCTTGAGCAGACCGAACATCAGCTCCAGGTTGTCGGGGGTGTCGTCCACGACCAGGAGGTTGGGCTTGTGAAGGCTGGGAATGCTACTCACGCGGGGGTCCTTCAAGCGGTCGGTCGGGTTCAGGGCGCCGGGTCGGCCGGGTCGGCGGGGCGATCGGCGGGCAGGCCATGCTGCTGCAAGAGCGCTTGCAGCATGGGCGTGACCCGATCGAAATTGAACTGGCGCAGCTCGCGCGCAAAGGTTTCGAAGCGCGGGCCGAAGGCGGCGTCCCAGAGCCTGTCGTGTTCGGCCAGCAGGGCCAGGGCTTCGGGGTCACCCTCCTGCAATTGCTGCAGCAAGATGGGCCCGTGCCGCCGCAGGTCCTGGAGCTGATTGGAATCCAGCGCAGGCAGGGCCAGGGCAGAGACGGGGTGGGCGCTGCTGGCTGCAGCATCGCCGGCCAGGCCAGGGCCAGGCAGCGCGGCTCGCAGACCCGCCAGCAACTGGCTCATGCGCTGCGCCAACCGGCCGAGCACGGCGTCCAGCTCGATGGGGTTGCTGAGTGGCACCTCGCCGCGCTGGCGCAGGGCCTGCTCCAGCGCCTCGGCCGCCTCTTGCACCTGCACCGCGCCCAGATTGCCCGCCACGCCCTTGAGCGTATAGGCCAGCATGCGCGCGGTCTGGGCATCGCCGGCGCTCAAGGCCTGCCGGATCTCGGCCGGGGCACTGCCCTGCCCTTGCATGAACTTGGCCAGCAGCGATTGGTACAGCGCCGGCTTGTTGCCACTGCGGCGCAAACCCAGGGCCGCCTGCAGGCCCGGCACCGCCTGCAGCGCCAGCAAGGCATCGGGCGCCAAGGCCGGCGGAACGGGCTGCGTGACGGGCAGCGCGTCGGACGGCGTGTCGGGCGACACCGGTTCCGGCGCGGCCGGCACGGTGGGCCCAGCCGGAGGCACGGGCACGGGCGCGGGCACGAGCGGGGGCAAGAGGCTGACACTGCGCGGCCCGGCCGGCTGGATCCAGCGCGCCACCATCTGGTAGAGCAGGTCGGGCTCGACCGGCTTGGCCAGGAAGTCGTTCATGCCGGCGTCCAGGCAGGTCTGGCGGTCGGCGGCCATGACGTTGGCCGTCATCGCCACCACGGGCAGATCCGCCAGGCCGGGCATGGCGCGCAGGGCGCGGGTGGCGTCGGGGCCATCGAGGCGCGGCATGTTCATGTCCATCAAGACCAGGGCGTAGGGCCGGGTCTTGAGGGCCTGCAAGGCCTGCTCGCCATCGCCGCAGCTGTCCACCTCCAGCCCCGCCTCGCGCAGCAGCTCGGCGGCGATCTGCAAATTGATCTCGTTGTCATCCACCAGCAGCACGCGCGCGCCGCGCAGCTCAGCCAGGCGGGCCGCGGCCGGGCTGTCGCTCAAGGCCGACACACGCTCGGCCAGGCCGGTCTCGCTGCCGCTGAGCACCAGCATCAGGTTGTCCAGCAGCACCGAGGCATTGATGGGCTTGACCATCACCGCCTCGAACTGTTCCTGCCGCGCCTGCTGCAGCACCTCCTCCCGGCCGAAGCCGGTGACCAGCATCAGATGCGGCGCCCGGCCGCGCTGCTGGGCACGCAGGCGGCGGCCGGTTTCCAGGCCATCGAGGCCAGGCATCTGCCAGTCCAGCATCACCACCTCGTAGGGCTGGGCCTGGTCCTCGGCCTGCGCTGCGGCCAGCAAGGCCTCGGCGCCGCTGGCCACGGCATCGACCCGCAGGCCAAAGCCACCCAGCGCTTCGCGCAGCACGGTGCGAGCGCTGTCGTTGTCATCCACCACCAGCACGCGCCGGCCCTGCAGATCGACATGGGGCGGCTCGGCCGGCAGCTCGCGCCAGCCCTTGCCCAGCAGGGCGGTGAACCAGAAGGTGGAGCCCTGGCCCGGCTGGCTGTGGACGCCGACCTCGCCGCCCATCATGTCCACCAGCTTGCGAACGATGGCCAGGCCCAGCCCGGTGCCGCCGAACTGGCGGCTGGTCGAGCTGTCGGCCTGCTGGAAGCTCTGGAACAGGCTGGACATCTGCGAAGGCGTCATGCCGATGCCGGTGTCGCGCACCTCGAAGCGCAGCAACACCTCGTCCACGCCCTCGCGCAGCTTGCGCACCTGCACCGCCACCTCGCCCTGGGGCGTGAACTTGACGGCGTTGTTGCCGTAGTTGATCAGCACCTGGCCCAGACGAAGCGGGTCGCCGATCAGTTGCTCGGGCACATCGCGGGCGACATCGAAGATCAGCTCCAGGCCCTTGTTCGCCGCCTTCTCGGCGATCAGGTTGGCGAAGTTGTTGAGCACCGCACTGAGCTGGAACTCGATGCGTTCCAGGCCGAGCTTGTTGGCCTCGATCTTGGAATAGTCGAGGATGTCGTTGAGGATGGCCAGCAGGTGGTGCGAGGACAGCTGGATCTTGTTCAGGTAGTCGCGCTGCTTGGTGTTGAGCCCGGTCTTGAGCACCAGATGGGTCATGCCGATGATGGCGTTCATCGGCGTGCGGATCTCGTGGCTCATGTTCGCCAGAAAAGTGCTCTTGGCGCTGTTGGCCAGCTCGGCCTGTTCCTTGGCCTGGCGCAGGGCTTCGGCGCTGGCATGCTCGGCGCTGACATCTTCAAAGATGGCCAGCACGCCCTCGCGGTTGTCATCACCCAGGCGGAAGCGCTTGCCGGCGATGCGGGCCCAGAACAGGCTGCCGTCCTTGCGCACCATCTGCAGCTCGTAGTGGTGGAAGGTGTCGGCGGCAATGGCCTGGTAGACCTCGCGCCCGCTGCTCTCAAAGGCTTCGTCCGAGGGGTACCAGACGCGGGTGGACTGGCCGACCAGCTCGCCCGGCCCCCAGGCAAAGATCTCTTCGAAGCGCCGGTTGCAACGCAGGATGCGGCGCTCGCTGACCAGCACGATGCCCACCGAGGCGGTCTCGAAGATGGCCTCCAGCTCTTGGGATGCCAGACGCAGGCGGCTTTGCTCGGCCTCCAGCGCCGCCGCGGTTTCCTGCAAGCGGGTGGTGCGCTGGGCCACCAGGGCCTCCAGCTCGGTGTTGAAGGCGCGAATCTCGTCTTCGCTGCGTTTGCGCTCGGTGACATCGCGCAGGATGACGGTGAACAGCTGCTCGCCATCGACGGTGATGTGAGAGATCGAGGCATCGGCCGGGAACTCCTCCCCATCGAAGCGGCGGCCATAGACCACCGCCGCCTGGCCCATGGCGCGCGCGTTGGGGCTGCTGTGCGCGAAGGCGTCCATGCGCTCACCATGGCCCAGGCGGAAGCGATCGGGCAGCAAATCGTGGACCGAGCTGCCGATCAGCTCGCGCTCCAGGCAGCGGAACATCTGCGCCGCGGCAGCGTTGCACATGGTGATGCGGTGCGAGGTGTCGACCGTGATGATGGCATCCATGGCCGTGTTGAAGATGGCGGCCAGGCGGGCGCGGCTGCTCTCCAGCTCATGGCGCGCCTCACGGATGCGCTCGGTCAAGGTGTTGAAGCTCAGGGCCAGGCGCATGACTTCGCGGGGCCCGGTCTCCGGCACCGGCTGGTCGATGTCGCCGCGCTCCGAGAACTGCAGAGCCGCGGCCTCCAGGCGCGCGAGCGGCTGGGTCACGCGCCGGCGCAGCAGCCAGGACAGGACCAGCATCAAGGCCACCGACACGCCCAGCTGCGGCCAGAAGCGGCGCATGGCTTCGTACTCGGTGCGGGCGTACTCGTGGCCCAGCTGGTACTCCAGCCAGATCACGCCGCGCCCGGCATCGCGCAGCTGGCGCCCATCGCGGCCGATGAAGAAGGGCTGCATGACCGAGACCCGCAGGCCATCGGCCGACACCGCCAGATCCGGCCGTCGACTGCCCACCGCGCGCTGAAAACGCGCCGCATCAAACCCCGGCAAGACCTGGGCTGCCGGGCGGTCCTGCCAGGCCAGGCGGTGGGCCAGGCGCACCGTGCCGGTGGCGTCAACCAGGGCGATCTGGGTGATGCGGGGCTCGGCCGCTTCGACGGAAAGATCGGAGGCCACATGGTCGGGCCGGTCCTGCCAATCCTGCTCGGCGCCGCGAGCCAGGGCCTCGGCGCGCTGGAGTGCATCATGCTCGGCGCGCTCCAGCACCGCCTCGCGCCCGCGCGACACCCCATCGGCAAAGGACAAGACCAGCGCCAGCACCAGCACCGCCAACACCGCCAGGGGCAGCGTGGTGCGCAGGGAGCTGCGATGGCGGTTCATGACTCCGGCAAGCCCCGCACATCCACCAGAGACTGCAGATCGAGGGGCTTGGCCAGCAAACCCTGCTGCTGCATCACCGTCATCAGGCTGCGCGCCGACTGCTGTACCAGGCCGCCGGCGCCGAGCAGGCTGCGGTTCTCGGCCAGGTCCGGCAGCAGCAGGCCGCGGAAGGCGCTGGGCACCTGCTCGGGCGGCAGCTGCAAGCGGGGCGCCAGCAGCAGATGGGCCCGCGCCGGATCTCGCCGCAAAAAGGCCAGGGCCGAAAAATGGGCCGCCACCAAACGCCGGATGGCCGGGCTTTGGCGCTCGAACACCGAGCCCTGCACCGCCAGCACGTCGACGATGCGCCCGGGGATGGCACTGCTGTCAAACAGGCGCTGGGCGCCCAGCTGCTCCAGCCGGGTGGCCCAGGGCTCGGCGCTGACCACCGCGTCCACCCCGCCGATGCGGTACGCATCGACACTGCGGTCCAGGGTGATCACCACCTTGTGCACCTGCTCCACCGAGAGCTGTGCCGCGTCGAGTGCGGCGCCCAACATCAATGCGCCAGTGGCGCTGTCCTCCACGCCGATGCGCAAGCCCTTGAGCGCGCGCAGCTGGTCCACGCCGGGCCGGGCCAGCACCACATCGGCCCCGGCTGACTGGTCGAGCACCAGGGCCACGCGCAGGTCCACGCCATCGGCGCGAGCGCTCAGCAGCTCATCGAGGGTCAGGGTGGCGGCTTCCAGCTGACCGGTGGCCAGGGCGCGCAAGGTGTCGGTGTTGGAGCGCAGCTCCACCAGACGCAGCAGTTGCTCGTCCAGCAAGCCCAGCTCGCGCGCCAGGAAGAGCAGCTCATAGCCCGGGAAGACGATGCTGCCCACGCGCAGCGGCGGCAGCGGCGCCTGGCAACCGCTCAGCGCGCCGCCCAGGCCGGCCGACAGCGCGCCGGCAGCGACCCGGCGCAAGGCCCGGCGACGATCCGGCCGCAGCGTGAGCGCCGCGGGGCCAGCCCCATCGCAAGGAAACCGAAGCACAGGCATGCAGGACATCCTCTCCATCGACGCAGCCGCGTCGAACACCGACTATACGAGGCCGGGCCGGGCGGAAAGCGAAGAAAAGCAGGGCTGTGGCGCCCAGGATTCGCGGCCCGGGCAGTCCGTGTGAATCGGCGCCTAGACCGGCGTGCCGGCGCGGCTAGCCCTGGGTGAAGAACTGGTAGCGCCCTTTGCCCTCGCGCTTGGCGCGGTACATGGCGGCATCGGCCTTGCGGCGCAGCTCGGCGCCGCTGTCGGCATCGTCAGGGAAGCCGGCAATGCCCACGCTGTCGCCCACCTGCAGCATCCGGCCTTCGATCTGGCAGGGCTGGGACACGGCAGTGATCAGGCTCTGTGCCACCTTGGCCGCCGCGCCCAGCTCGCTCATGGCCGGCAGGATGACCAGGAACTCATCGCCGCCGATGCGCGCCACCGTGTCCTGGGCCCGCAGGCAGGCACGCATGCGCTGCGCCACCTCGCGCAGCACCTGGTCGCCGACCGGGTGGCCGTGGTTGTCGTTGATGGCCTTGAAACCATCCAGGTCGACGAACAGCACGGCCAGTTTGCCGCCGCTGCGGCGGGCCTGGTGCATGGCCACGCCGATGCGGTCCTCGACCAGGCGCATGGAGGGTAGGCCGGTCAGCTGGTCGTGCGTGGCGCTGCGCTCGATCACCTGGCGCTGCGCCTCCAGCTCGCCCAGCAGGTCCAGCAAGGCCGCGTTCTGCGCCCCGACCGCGCGGATGATGAAGTAGACGAACACCAAGCTGACGAAGATCAGGGTCAGCCAGGCCGAAGGCAGGGTTTGGTACTTCTCCAGATTGATGGAGGCCTGCAGCCAGCCGCCGACATGGCCGGCGCCCGCCACGCCCAGCACCAGCACCAGGCTCAGCGCCAGCAGCAAGGTGATGCGCACCGAATGGACGATGCCGGCGATCAGGCAGCTCAGCACCAGCCAGAAGATGCTGGACGCGGCAATGCCGAAGCTGAACACGCCCGACACGCCCACCACCCAGCACAGGCCGATGAACAAGGCCGAGAGCAGCGTCTCGCTGAGGCGTTTGCGATTGCAATAGACAGCCAGCACGGTGCCGCCAAGAAGGATGTGCACCCAGTACACCGGCAACCAGCCCGTGCCCAGGCTGCGCATCACCGACAGCGGCATGCCGATGCCGGCAATCACCAGCAGGCCTGCCCACAGGCGCTCCAAAAAAGTGCGCTTGATCGCCGCCAGGCGCACTTCCAGGCTGGGGGCCTCGCCCTGCGAGCCGTCTTTGCTTTTCATGCCGTCAAACACGGGCGCACCCCAGAGCGGCCATACGGCGGCCCGAGACGCGGGCACCCGCGCAGCACACGGTCTCGCACAGCGAGGCCACAAAAGACACAGGCCGAAACCGGCAGGGACAAGAAAGCAAGGCAGGCAAGATCAAGAAACCCGGAAGGCGGGCCAGTTCGGTCAGGTGAGGCGCGGCGATGGTAGCAGCGGCAGGTGTCAGGTCGGCGCCTGGTAGACCAGCACCTTGAGCGCCCGCTCGTCCGAGATATCGGCAAAAGCGGGCGGATTCTCAAGCCGGCGCAGAAAGCGGAGCTCGGGCGCCAGCTCGGCCATCTGGTCTTGCAGAAAAGCCATGCCCAGCTTGGGCGTGTTCAGACAGAGCAAGACCTGGCCCCCAGGCGTGAGCAAATCGGGCAGGCGGCGCATCAGGCGGGCGTAGTCCTTGGTGGCGACGAAGCTGCCTTTTTGGTAGCTGGGCGGGTCCAGGATGATCAGCGGATACGGGCCGGCGCGGCCGATCTTGCCCCAGGAGTTGAAGATGTCGTGGGCCAGAAAGCTGGCGCCGCTGCTGAGGCCGTTGAGCGCATGGTTGCGCCGGCCAGTGGCCAGGGCACCGTCGCTCATGTCCACATTGATCACCTGGCCGGCCCCGGCACGCAGGGCCACCACCGAGAAGGCGCAGGTGTAGGCAAACAGATTCAGCACCTTGACGCGCTCGGGCTGAGGCTGCGCCGCCACCTGCTCGGCCAGCCAGCGCCGGCCCTCGGCCATGTCCAGAAACAGGCCGTGGTTCTGGCCCTTGAGCACATGGACCAGGTAGCGCAGGCCGCCTTCGCTGACCACATGGGGCTCAGGCACCTGGCCGGCCATCAGCCGGGTTTCCAGCTGGCCCTCGGCGCGGCATTGGTAGACCCAGTTCAGCGCCTGCCCTGGCGCGATCTCGGCCAGGCGTCGGGCCAGGGCCTCATGCACGGCGGCCAACTGGTCCTCGCCGGCCGGCGCAAAGCTGGTCAGCACAAAGACGGGCGGAAAGGCATCGAGCGACCAGGGCTCGCATCCGGGGAACAGGCCGCCGCGGCCATGGAAGAGGCGTTGGGCCTCGCTGGGCAGAGAAGCCATCTGGGCGATGGCGTGGAGAAGCGCTTGCATGGGCGGCATTCTCGCCGCCCGGGAGTCAGTCCTTGGGTGGCGCGTCGACCGAAGCCATGGCCGCGGCATCCGGCAAGGGGTAGGCATCGGCCACATAGGCCGGCCCCTTCATCACCCGCACCACAAAGCACCCAGTGGCCACAGCAATCCACAAGCTCCAGTGCAGCAACAGCCAGCCCAGCAGGCCGTACATCCACAGGCCCAGCGCACGCTCGGCCGGGCCGGCCGGCGCATCGACCGAGGACCAGGTGGCCAGCCACAAAGCGCCCAGGGCCAGCAGGGGCAGCGCCGTGCCCCAGAACAGCAGGGCCGGCAGACGGCGCCAGATGCGCTGCTCCAGACCCGGTGCGGCCTTGTGAAAACCTGGGAGCTTCTGGAACAAGCGGGACATGGTGAACGCGCCTTTCGCTCAGGGTGGCCGCCTGACTCAGCCCGCCTTCGCGGGGCTGCGTCGGCAGCGCTCGGAACAGTACTTGACCTCAGCCCAGTTCTTGGCCCAGCTGCGGCGCCAGCTCATGGGCCGACCGCAGGCCAGGCAGGGCTTGGACGGCAGGCGGGCCTTGTTGCCGCGAAAAGAACCCGGCGCCTCGCTGCGTGACTTTTCCTTCATGCTGGCACGATACGCCAAAGCCAGAGCGGACTTGTGAGCGGGGTCAAAAGCCGCAGCCAAGCGCGGTGAAGCCCGGTGGCGCGCGGGAAAAGGCCGCATGGCATCTGTGACGAAACGCACAGACCGAATGGGCCGTGCGGACTATCGTTGCATCCACAGTCAGCACGGGCATGGCCTTCAGGCACGGCCCCTCGCCCATCGCCTCGCGCAGACACACCGGCCAGGAATGCAGCACCATGAAGTTTCAGTTCAGCTCAGACACCCAGTTCGCTCCCTGCGAGACCGAAGCCTGGCGCTGCCCTTGCTGCAACAGCGGCGTGCACCGCGTCAGCCGCCGCACCCTGGACCGGATCTGGAGCTGGCTGGCGCCCTCCTGGCGCTACCGCTGCCGCGACCGGCACTGCGGCTGGGAAGGGCTGGTCGCCCTGAGCCGGCTCAGTGAACGCCAGCGCCACGCCCACGAGCGCAACCCCTACCGGCACCGCAGCTCCGAGCTGCCGCGCCGGGCGCGCCTTGGGCAGTTGGCGCGCGGCTGGCACTGAGCCCGGCGGGCCCATGCAAACCCCTCAGGCCTGAGCCAACCCCAGCTCGGCCAGCAGTTCCGCAAACTCACCGTACAGCGCCTGGCCGCGGATCACGCGCCGGCCCTCGGGCGTTTCGCACACCAGGGCCGGCACGCCGTGCAAGCCCAGCTCACGCATCAAAGCCTGGCTCTGCTCGCGGCGCTGCGACTCCAGCGCCAGCAGCTCGGCATCGGCCGCCTGCAGACGCTCGGCCGCGGCGCGCAGCCCATGTGCCTGCAGCAACTCGACCAGGAGCGGCCGTGCCGTGATGTCCAGGCCTTCGACATAGCGGGCCTGCTGGATGTGGCGCAGGGCCTCCAGCTCGCGCTCGGGCGCCGTCAGGGCCACAGCGCTCAAGGCCAGATAGGCCGGACGGGAATCAAAGTTGCCGCCGATCTGGCCCAGCACCTCGCGGCGGTAGCGCTCGCTGAAGCGCTGGCCGGTGAGCTGCTCGATGCGCACATCGTTGGCCCAGGCGTAGTCGGCAAAGCCGGCGTCCATGCGGCGAGCACCGATGCCGCTGAACAATCCCGTGGGCGCCAGACTCAGGCCGCTGCCGGGTAGTTCCTGCAGATGCGCAGCCAAACGCTCGATCTGGGGCGCGGCGCCGTAGCACCAGCCACACAGCGGGTCGAAGAGGTAGTGAAGGCTCAGGCCCGCGGGCGCGGCCCGGCTCACCATTTCATTTCACCGGTGTTGACCTTGGCGCCGATGTCCAGGGACAGTGCGCCCTCGCTGAGGTTGGGGTAGGCCTTCTTCATGGCCGCGATCAGATCGGCGCTCTTGCTGTGGGCGGCCAGGTTCTTCTCGAAGCTGAGCAAATAGTCCTTGGTGAAGCGGATGGCGCTGGCATCCAGCGGGGTGCCGGCCGCCATATGACCGGGCACCACCTGGGCCGGCTTCAGGGCGGCCATCTCGTCCAGCTGGGCCAGCCAGGCGGCGCGCTCGGCGGCGCATTGGGTGTCGGCCGTCCAGACATGCATCTGGCCGACCACGGCGATATTGCCGACGATGGCCTTGATGGATGGGATCCAGGCGTAAGGGCGGTGCGCCAGCAGGCCTTGCGTGCCGCGGATTTCGATGGTCTGGCCGTCCAAGGTCAGGGTGTTGCCCTCGATGGCGCGCGGCAGCACCGGTTGGCTCGGCGCGTTGGCGCCCATCTTGGGGCCCCAGAAGGCCAGCTTGCCGGCCATCTTGGGCGCCAGCTTGGCCAGCACGGCGGGGGTGCTCAGCACCTCGGCCTGCGGAAAGATCTGCTTCAGGGTCTCGACGCCGAAGTAGTAGTCCGGGTCGGCCTGGCTGACGTAGATGGTGCGCAACGTGCGGCCGCTGTCCAGCACCTGGGCGGCGATGCGCAAGGCGTCGGCGCGGGTGAAGCCGGCGTCAATGACCATGGCCTCTTTCTCGCCGTAGATCAGGGTCGAGTTGACGTTGAAGCTGCGGCTGTCGGCGTTGTAGACCTTGAGGCTCAGAGCCGGGGCGGTGGCCGGCGTGCTGGCCGGGCTGACATCGGCGGCCTGGGCCTGGCTGGCGGTGGCGCCCAGGCTCAGGGCGGTGGCGGTGGCCAAAACGGTGCTGCGGAAGTTCATGGTGGGTTCTCCAATCGGTGGCGGCCGGCGCCGCGGGGGTCTGAGGTTCAGCGAAAGCGGCGGAGGACCGGGTTGGGGCCGGGCCTCTACGCGATGAAACGAACTTTAATTTCGCAAAACGATCAGATAAACCACCTAAACTTCACATCACTGTTTCACGTTTTGAGCAAATCATGGATCGACTGCGCGCCATGCAGGTGTTTGTGGAGGTGGTGAACACCGGCAGCTTCAGCGCCGCAGCCGAGCGGCTGGAGATGTCGCGCGCCATGGTCACCCGCCATGTGGCGGCGCTGGAAGAGTGGCTGGAAGCGCGTCTGCTGCAGCGCACCACGCGCAGCCTGACCCTGACCGATGCGGGCGAACACTGCCTGCGCCGCAGCCAGCAGATGCTGGCCCTGCAGCAGGATGTGGAAGAAGAAACCAGCGGCCTCGGCGACGGGCCGGACGGCCGCGGCGGCCAGCTGCGCGGCCAGCTGCGCCTGACCTGCAGCATGTCGTTCGCCTACGCCCAGCTGGCGGCAGCGGTGGTGGACTTTCTGCGCCTGCACCCCCTGCTCAAGATCGATCTCAATGCCAGCGAGGGCGCACTCAATCTGGTCGAGGCGCGCATCGACCTGGCCATCCGCATCAGCGCCGAGCCCGACCCGGCCCTGATCGGCCGGCGCCTTGCGCCCTGCGCGTCAGTGCTGGTGGCCTCGCCTGACTACCTGGCCCGCCAGGGCGAACCGCAGCAGCCCGCCGATCTGGAGCGCCACCTGTGCCTGAGTTACGCCAATTTCGGCCGCAGCACCTGGCTGCTCAGCCGCGGCGAGGAACGCAGCGCCGTGACCTTGCGCAGCCATTTCAGCGCCAACGAAGCCACCTCGCTGCTGCAGGCCGCCCTGGCCGGCGGCGGCCTGGCCTTGCAGCCGCGCTATCTGGCCAACCCGCACCTGGCCAGCGGCCGGCTGCGCGAGGTGCTGCCGGACTGGTCGCCACCCGAGATGGGCATTTACGCGCTGTACCCCTCGCGCCGCCACCTCTCACCGGCGCTGCGGGCCTTGCTGGACTTTCTGGTGGCGCGCTTCGAAGCCGTGCCCTGGTGAAGCGCTGCGCCGGGTTCAGCGCTTGTCGGCTTTGGCGGAGACGCTGTCCGCAAAGCGCAGGTTCAGGGCATAGCGCTGCGGCCGGCCGCCCTGGCAATCGAGGCTGGACACGGCGATGCGCACAGGGCTGTGATAACGCCGAGGTCCCTGGACCGTGAGCGCACGCGCGCGGCCCTGGGCATCGACTTCAAACTCGGCGCTCAAGTCCGCCTCACGGCCGATGCGTTGCTGGCTGCTGGCCAGCAGCTCGGCCAGCTGCTCCAGCGCAGCCGGGCAGACCGCCGGGCGGCCGCTCTGCGTCGCCTGCTCGGGCGTCAGTGCCGAGGCTCGGGCGCTGGGCGCCCCCAGGCCAACGATGGCAGCAAGGGCAGCGAGGATGAGCGCAGCCGGACGGGGCCGGCGGGTGGGTGACTTCAACAACATGATGCGTACTCCTTGACGGCGCCCCCCCGCGCGGCCGAACGACAGCCAGGCAGCGCACCGGGGGAGCATCAAGTTACGCAGAGCACCGGGGCGCGTCAGCCGGCACGAGACAGAGCTCGCAAATCCGCGGATCAAGCGGCGAATCTTGGGGACAGTCGGTCAGGCCACCAAGGTCGTCCGTGCCGCGCCTGGTGGGTCGAAAGTCATGCAGTCACGCCGCGCAAAAAAGAAAGCCGCTGACGCGGTGCCCCGCGCGGCGGCTTCTTCTTTGATCCAGCTCGGGGCGATGTTCGGTCGCCCCGGCCCGCTCAGTGCTTGAGCCTCACTTGGCCGCGTACATGGACGCGTACTTGGCGCCGAAGTAGAGGATGAAGGCGTAGCAGGCGGCGGGCAGCAGGAAGGAGGTCTGCACGCCCATGGCATCGGCCATGGCGCCCTGCGCAAACGGCACCAGAGCGCCGCCGACGATGGCCATGCACAGGATGCCGGAGCCCTGGCCGGTGTGCTTGCCCAGGCCGTTCAGCGCCATGCTGAAGATGGTGGGGAACATGATGGAGTTGCACAGACCCACGGCCAGGATGGCCCACATGGCCACACTGCCCTTGCCGAACACGGCCGCCAGCACCAGGGCGATGGCCGCCAGCGAGTTGAAAGCCAGGGTCTTGCCCGGGCTGACCGTGCGCATCACCGCAAAGCCGATGAAGCGGCCGATCATGGCGCCGCCCCAGTAGACGCTGACGTAATGCGCGGCGTCGCCATGCGAGAGGCCAGCGATGTGCGATTCACCGAGGAAGTTGACCAGGAAGCTGCCGATGCTGACCTCGGCGCCCACGTACAGAAAGATGCCGATGGCACCCAGCACCAGATGGCGGTGCGACCAGGCCGAAGCCTTGTCTTCCGCGCCGGTGCTGACGGTTTCGCTGTCGCTGATCTGAGGCATCTTGGCGGCCCAGAACAGCACGGCCAGCAAGGCCAGGGCCGCGGCCAGACCCAGGTAGGGGCCGCGCACCGTGGCCGCATCGGCCGCCGTGCCCACGGCCGACAGGATCAACAGGCCGCCAACCGCCGGGCCGATGGTGGTGCCGAGCGAGTTGAAGGCCTGCGTCAGGGTCAGGCGGCTGGACGCCGTGCGGGCCGGGCCGAGCACGGTGACGTACGGGTTGGCCGCCACCTGCAGCACGGTGATGCCCGAGGCCAGCACGAAGAAGGCAAACAGGAACACGCCGTAACCGCTGGACGCCGCCGGGTAGAACAGCGCGCAGCCACAGGCTGCGATCAAGAGGCCGGCGACCGCGCCTTTTTGATAACCGATGCGACGGATCAGCGCGCCTGCCGGCAGCGAGACGATGAAGTAGGCGCCGAAGAAGCAGAACTGCACCAGCATGGCCTGCACATAGCTCAAGGTGTAGATGGCCTTGAGGTGGGGGATGAGCACGTCGTTGAGCGAGGTGATCAGGCCCCACATGAAAAACAGCAGAGTGACGATGACCAGGGCGCTGGTGTGCTGCCCGGGCTCGGCGCCGCTGCCTCCCTGGATGTCCGCCGCCTGAGGCGCGCTGTGGTGTGCCATGTTTGCCATTGAATCTGTCTCCTGTTGTGGGTCTTGTCGGGTGTGGCTCGTGGTGTGGATCGCTGCGGGCTCCGAGCGCCAGGCTCGGAGCCGGGGCTCAGGGCTTGAGCCCTGCCGGCGCTTTGGGCAAATCGCGGGCGCGCGTGCCCCAACCTTGTGGGTCGGGCTGCGGGCTCAGCTTGAAGCTCAGGGTAGCACCCGACTGCAGGGCTTCCCATGAGAGCCATACCGGATGGTGTGCGCCACCCGCCCATGTGACGGCCTCGACAAAGCGGCGCTCGCCCGGTTTCGCCTCCGGCGCTTCGATGCGCAGGGTGCGGCCGGTGCCCAGGTCGATCTCGGCGCGGGCGAAGCGCGGCGCATGCAGCAGGAAGCGGCCGCTGCCCGGCATGTCGGGGTAAAGCCCCAGGGCGCTGAACAGATACCAGGCCGACATGGTGCCCAGATCGTCATTGCCGGTCACGCCGTTGGGCGCGTTGCCGAACAGGGTCTCGGCGGCGCGCAGCACGGTGGCCGTCTTCCAGGGCTGGCCGATCAGGGTGTAGACCCAGGGCGCATGCAGATCGGGCTCATTGTTCGGGTTGTAGCGAAACTGGCTGTAATAGCTGTACGGCCCCACCACCCAGGACTTGCGCACCGCGGCCGCCGGATCGGCGAGAAGGGCCTCGTAGTCAAAGAAGTGGTCCAGGCGCTGCGCCGCACCCGCCGGGCCGCCCATGGCCGACACCAGGCCGGGGATGTCCTGCGGCACCAGCCATTGGTACTGCCAGGCCGTGCCCTCGTGGAAGCCGCGCTCGGAGCGTGGGTCATAGCCGCCGTTCAGCTCGGCGAACCAGCTGCCGTCCGCACGGCGCGGGCGCGGAAAGCCACGTTGGCCGGTGGGCGTATCCAGCACGCGCTCGTCCCAGATGCGGCGCCAGTTCAGGGCGCGCTGGGCCAGCACCTGGGCATCCTGCTTGTGGCCCAGGGCCTGAGCCATCTCGGCCAGGGCGCCATCGGCCAGCGCGTATTCCAGCGTCGACGAGGCGCCGTGGTGCGGGTCCACATCCATGCCCTTGGAGACAAAGCCACGGTCGTACTGGACGAAGCCCTGCTTCAGATAGCTGGGGTTGCCCGCCCGCCCCTGCGCGCGGATGCCGTGCGGCGGCACGCCAAAGGCGTTCTCGCGCAGGGCAGCGTAAGCCTCGCGCTCGCGGCCCTTGAGCGCGCCCAGACGCCACAGGTCCACCAGGAAAGGCGTCACCGGGTCGCCCGTCATGATGTTGGTCTCGAAGTTGGCATAGCCCCAGCGCGGCAGCCAGCCCCCCTGCTCGCGGATCTTCAGCACCGAGAAGGCGATGTCGCGCGCGCGCTCCGGGCGCAACAGCGCCAGCAGCTGGTTCTGCGTGCGGTAGGTGTCCCAGAGCGAGAAGAACTCGTAGTAGGTCCAGTCCTTGCCTTGGTGCTTGGCGCTGTGGATGCCGTCGTCATAGCCACGGTAGCGCCCGTCGGCATCGCTGCCGGTCAGGGGCTGCAAGAGCGAGTGGTAGAGCGCGGTGTAGAACACGGTGCGGTCGTCCACGCTGCCGCCTTCGATGCGCACACTGCTCAGCTCACGCTGCCAGTTGGCCTCGGCCTTGGCGCGCATGGCGTCGAAGCTCAGCGGTTCGCCGCCCGGGGCCAGGCCTTCGGCGCGCAGATTGATGCGGGCGCCTTCGGCATCGACATGCGAGATGGCGCTGACCGCCGTCACCGCCGACTTGCCGCCTTGCAGATCAAAGCTCAGCCAGGCGCCGTGCGGGCGCGCTTCGCCTTGGTGGCTGGGCCCCTTGGCGCCGGGCCAGGCGCCGGCGCCGTCCCAGATGCCATGGGCCACAAAAGGTCGGTCGAAGACCATGCGGAACCAGGTCGTGTACTGAGCGCCGCCGCAAAAGCTCTTGGTCGTGATCTTGCCTTCGATACTGCGCTGGTCGTCTCCCACGCGCAGCTCGCTGCCGACCACCGAGTGCTTCTCGTTGGCCTGTCCCAGATTGACCAGCACATGGCCGGTGGGCGCGCCCGCGGCAAAGCTATAGCGCTCGGCCGCCGCGCGGGTCAGGGCCGTGGCTTCGGCGGTGATGCCGCCGTAGCTGGTCAGCTGCACCTTGTAGTAACCGGCCTGGCCCACCTCGCCGGCATGCGTGTACTCAGCCGCGTAGCGCTTGTGGTCAAAGCTGCCGACCTTGGCCGTGTCGAAATCACCGCCCGGGGCGATGCGCCCGGTGACCGGCAGCACCGAGAGCTGGCCGCCCTGCTCCCAGCAGCCCGCGCCGGACAGGTAGGAATGGCCGAAGCCGCGGATGCGCGTGTCGTTGTAGCGCCAACCGGCGTAATGTTCGCCGGTCGGGCTGACCTGGATCATGCCGAAGGGCGCCGACGCACCGGGGAAGGTGTTGCCATCGTCCTGGGTGCCGATGAAGGTGTTGACGGGCATGCTGCCCACGCTGAGCGGGGCTGCTTCGGCCTGCAGCGGCACGGCGGCCGGCAGCAGGCAGAAGCCGGCCAGCAAGCCCAGCGTCGCAAGGCCGCGGGTTCTGAGGGGGTGGAAGTTGGCCATCTGTTTGCGCTCCTGGATGCGCGATCAGCGCGCGGCCGCAGGCGCCTGCACCGGCGCCGACAGGCGCATCGGATGGGCTTCGGTGTTGAAGGTCACGGCGTCAAAGTCCAGCACCGATTTCGGCGAGAACAGCAGGTAGAAGTACTTGAAGGTCTCGGCGAAGAGGAAGCTTTCCATCGAGTCTTCATGCACCTTG
>Ga0187843_10000201_pt1 | contig 48259 bp, 34 predicted proteins | sample SpaLakP09_SKY_43_FD_134516 | JGI IMG/M metagenome (GOLD analysis project Ga0187843, IMG submission 134516) | Oligotrophic lake water microbial communities from Sparkling Lake, Wisconsin, USA - SP09_SKY_43 | ecosystem: Environmental > Aquatic > Freshwater > Lake | place: USA: Sparkling Lake... | reverse complement strand
TGAAACCACCGTCGATGCGCACGCCCGCCGGTGTGGCCGCACTCGTGCACGCCATCGCCCACATCGAGTTCAACGCCATCAACCTCGCGCTTGACGTGTGCTGGCGCTTCCCGGGCATGCCCGAGGCCTTCTACCGCGACTGGCTGCGCATCGCGCAGGAAGAGGCCAAGCACTTCACGTTGCTGCGCGAGCACCTCTTGAGCCTGGGCTTCGACTACGGCGACTTCGACGCCCACAACGCGCTGTGGGACATGGCCGAGCGCACCAGGCACGACCTGCTGGCCCGCATTGCGCTGGTGCCGCGCACGCTGGAGGCGCGCGGGCTGGACGCGTCGCCCGCCGTCAAACGCAAGCTTGTCGGCGCCGGTGACAAGCGCGCAGGCGAGATCCTCGACGTCATCCTGCACGACGAGATCGGCCATGTGCTGGCCGGCAACCGCTGGTATCGCTTCCTGTGCGAGCAGCGCGGATTGGAGCCCGTGGCCACGTACGCCGAGCTGGCCGCTCGCTACGAGGCACCCAAGCTGCGCGCGCCCTTCAACCTCGAAGCGCGCCGCGCAGCCGGTTTCACGGACGAGGAGCTGTCGGCCCTGGGCTGACGGTCGTCTCGATCAACACCTCCACGCGCCGGTTCGGCAGCAGGCATTCCTCCAGCTCGGCGCGCACCTTGAAGCGGGCCTGGCAGGCCTGCACCTGCTGCTGGTCGCCCTTGTAGCCGGTGCTGATCAGGCTCGACGCCAGGCCCAGGCGCTGCTGCAGCGCGGCCACGGTCGTCACCCGCTTGCTGGACAGGCGCTCGTTGTAGTCGGCCTGGCCCGTGCCGTTGAGCCGGTCGGCGTGGCCGACGAGGCGGATGGCCGTCACCGACTGGCCATCGCGCTTCACGCCGGCCACCAACTCTTCCAGCTGCAGCAGGCTCCAGGGCCGGATGTCGCGGGCCTCGTGGCGGTCGAAGTTGAAGACGACCGAGGCCGACAAGGTGCGCGCCTGCCGCACCTCGACCACCGGGGGCGGCGGTGGAACGGGCGGGGGCGGCGGAGGCGGCGGTGGCACGCAGGCGGCAGCGGCCTGTTCGGCGTCGGCCACAAGGTCCTCGGCGATCTGCACATAGGGCTGGGCGTGGCGCCATTGCTGCTGGTTGATCTCGTTGCCGGCGTGCACCAGCTCCACCTCGGCACAGGCGGCCTTGGCGGCGGCGCAGGCCCAGCCAGCGTGCGGGCGCAGCGCCGCAGCGCGTTGCCAGAGGTCCTCGCGCAGCCGCGCGGCGCCGTTCACCAGCGGCGTGTCCCAGCCCAGCGCCGCGCGCTGCTCCATGCCGGTGGCCAGGCGGCTGGATTCGCCAAGAGACGCCTGCGGGAAGGCGCTGCGGTCGTTGCGGCTGTACTCATGCACGCTCACGTCCAGCCAGCACTGGGCCTTGGCGAGGTGATAGTCGCGCAGCGGCCGACCGCCGGCGTTGATCGCGCGCAGGCGCTCCTGCGCGGTCTCGTAGGTGCGGTGGTCGGCCTGGATGGCCGCGTCGCTGATCCGCTCGGGCGGCGGTGTCAGCGTCTGGGCCGAGGCGGCGGCACAGAGCGCGCCGCAGAGAGCGGCGGTGCCAAGCAGCAGCGGTTTCATCGGGGGAGGCTCCGGTTGGTTTCCGGGTCGCTGGACCGGAACAGGGATTCATCGAACTTGAAGCGCAGGCGCACATAGGCGCCGCGGCGGGTGTAGTCCTCGCCGACGAGGTCGCGGTCGCCATCGAAGCCGCTCACATTGGCGCCGACGGACAGCCACAGGTTCTGGCGCACGAGATAACCCGCCTCCACGCCCACGCCCTGCTGGCGCACGCCGCGCTGGCCGAACTGGGCAAAGGCCTGCACGCCAACGTCCCAGTCTTCGGTGACGTCGTAGACGAGCCGCCCGGCCACCAGCTGGGCACGGAAGGCATCGGTCACGCCGGCCTCGAAGCGGTCGCTCTGCCACTTGGCGGCGACGCGGCCGTTCAGCCACCAGGGGCGGCTGGGGTGGTAGTCGGCATGGGCCGACACGATCCACGCGCGGCTGCGCAGCTCGCCCACCGCCGGGTTGCTGGCGTCGGTCTCCAGCTTGTATTCGACCTTGGCCAGCGCGTTGACGCGGTTGCGGTCGGTCTCGCGGTAGGCCAGGCCGAGCTGGGCGCGGTCCTGCAGCACATCGCCGCGGGCGCGGTAGTCGGTGCGCAGCCAGTGGTTGCGGGCCAGCAGCGTCCAGTCGCGGTCGAGCTTGCGGGCGGCCATGACCTGCCACAGCGTCGTGTCGAAGCGCTCGTCGGCCGGCGTGGCCGACACGTCGCCCGAGCGGCGGAACTCCAGCCGCGTGCTGCCCCGCCAAAGCGGGTCGGCCGTGTAGTCCAGCCCGAGCGCCAGCGCGCGTGCCGGCGCCGCCTGGCCCGACATCACGCCCAGGCGCTCCACGGCGGCATTGACGCGCACGCCCTCGGCCACGTCCCAGAACTGGCGGGCGCCGGAGGCGAGCTGCACGTCGCGGCCGCTGATGGCGTCGCGCAGCCGGTATTCGCTGAAGAGCTGGGTGTCGCGCCAGTAGCTGCTGTCCACACCGGCCACGAACTGGCTGCCGCTGCGCCCGGTGTCGCTGGCGCCGCCCAGCTGAACCCAGCCGGACTGGTGCTCCCAGCGGCCGTACAGCTTGGTGCGCTCGGCGATGCGGTAGTCCGCCCCGAGGCTGACGCGGCGGCGTTCCTGGCCGGAGACGTCGCCCTCCACCTCGGCGCCCAGCGCCAGGCGCTCGTCCACCTGGTAGCGCGCGCCCAGCCGCACCAGCCGGCTGCTCAGCCGCGTGCCGACCGGCAGGCTGGACGCCGTGCCGCTGGCAAGGCCGTTCTGACCGATGACGGGCAGGCCGGTGGTCGGGTCGATGGCCTGCTGGCCGAAGCCGACGGCACCACCCGCCGCGCCGGAGCCGAGCGAACTGGTCAGGCCCAGCGTGTCGCCAAACGGCGACGTGGCCAGGCCTGGCGAGAAGGTGCCGATGCGCTCGCGCTCCTCGCGCAGGCCGGCTTCCAGCGTCAGGCGTGGCGCGGCCTGCCAGCGCAGGCCGAGGTCGGCCCGCTGGCGCTCGCCGCCGCTGGCCCGTCGGTCCTCGCTGCGCAGGCCGCCGCCCACCAGGGACAGGCTCTCGGTCAGGCGCTGCGAGCCCTGCACAAAGGCTTCGTCACGACCGCCCTGCAGCGGCGCGCCGGGGTTGTTGAACAGCGGCGACGAGCGTCCGACGAAGGCGCGCAGATCGCGGCCCTCGGCGGCATGCTGCAGCTCCACGCGGCCGGCTCGGCCGGTAAGCTCGCCACTCAGGCCGGCCAGCGCGGGGCTGCCGTTGGCGACGCTGGTGTTGACCGTGCTGCGGCTTTGCGCCACCTCGGCCACGACGCGCGTGCCCGGCGCCACCTGCCAGCCGGCGTTGGCGCTGAGCAGGCGGTAGGGTGCCAGGCCGTTGCGGTCTTCCACCGCCGAGCCGCCCACCTCGACACCGGCACCCAGCGGCACCTGGGCATCGACGCCGCCCACCCAGAAGGCCGGGCCGCCCTGGTCCACCTCGTAGGTGATGCGCAGCGACACCGGGTTGAGGTTCTCGTCCACGCTGGGCAAAAAGCTCGCCAGCAGGATGCGGCCCGAGAAGGGCTCGAAGCTGTAGTCCACCAGCCGGGTCAGGGGCCGCACCGACAGGATGACCGACGGCTGGCGCCGGTCGCGGGTGACCGCCTCGACCTTCTCGCTGCCCTCCAGCACCGCGCTGTTGCGCAGGCCGTAGGGCCCCGAGCCCTGGCTCGCGAACTCCTCCACCACTTGGCGCAGCGAGTCGCGCAGCGCGAAGGCGTTGATGACCGCGCCGCCCACCTCGTGGTGGGCGCGCAGGCCCGTGGCCGTGCGGCTGTAGTTGCCCAGCGCGCGCTGCTGCAGCGGCGCAACGCCGCCCTGGCCCACGGTCTGGGTGAAGCCGTCGCCGGTCGTGAAGTCGCCATACAGCGCATAGCTGCGCTGCTGGTCCACACGCACGAAGAGGCGCTCGGCCGAGCGGGCATCGAAGCTCTTCAAAGCGCTGTCGCCATAGACGGGATAGAACTCGTCAGGCCGCACGTCGCGCAGCAAGCGGGCGCGCGTGTCCTTGTCGGAGTCGAAGGCCGCCGTCAGCAGCACGTCGCCGCTGATCGTGCCCTTCAGGTAGAAGGCCGTCCGCGCGGCGGCGCTGGCCTTGCCGCCATTGAACTCACGCGCCCAGTGGCGGATCTCGCGTTCGAAAGCGTCCCCCGCGCGCGGCGCCTGCAGCGTGGTGCGGCCATGCAGGCTCAGCACGCCTTCCACGAGGCCCGCAGCCAGCCAGGGCCGCAGCTCCGGCACATAGGCAACCAGGCCTTCGGCGACCTGGTCGCCGGCGGTCACGCGCAGGCGCACGTCCTGCGGCTGAGCCGGGGCCAGTAGCTGCAGCCGGGCCACACCGGCCTCCACGCGCAGCTGCGTGCCAGGCACCACGCGGTCGGCATCGGCACCGCGCGGACCCAGCTCATCGCTGCGGGCCCCGGGCAGCAGCAGCCGGCCGCCGCTGGCTTCCAGCGTGACGAAGGCCGGCGCCGCCAGCGGCTGGCCGTCCGCGCCGAACAGGCGCACGGTCACGGCCACCGGCGTCTGGCCATCGGCCGGCAACTGGCTGGTTGCCACCTCGACGACGATGCGCGCCACCGCGGCGTTGGCACGGTAGGCGCCCTCGCCCAGCAGGCGCGGCGGGGCGTCGGTGGACAGCACCTGGGCCTGGCCGGTGCTGGCCAGCAGTGCCGCCAGGGCCAGGGCGTGAAGGCGCAGGCACTCAACGGTTCGCATCGAGGCCTCCTTCGGTGCGGCTGGGTGCGGAGGCGGCACGGGGCGGCGTCGGCAGCGGCTGGCGGGCGCCATCCGTGGCCTGGCGCGGCGCACCGGCCGGCTTGCTTTCGAAGCGCAATGGCGGCCCCTTAGCTCGTTCTCGTTCTGGCGCCCTCACCTCGCCCTGGCTGCGGCGCGCCTTGACCTGCTCGATCACGCGGCTGCTGCAGGCGCCTTCGATGAAGTCGGCGCGCTGCAGCTCGCCGTTGCGCAGGTCCAGCCACAGGCTGCCGGCGTCGCCGAGGTTGCGGTTGCTGGACGTGGTGAGCCGCGAGCCCTGCGGCAGCGTGACCGGGTCCACGCGCAGCACGTGGCTTTGCGGCGTCAGGCCGCAGTGGCTGTACTTGCCCTCGGAGTCGGAGATCAGCGTGGTGCCGTCCTCCAGCACCAGGCGCACGCCGGGGATGCCCAGCTCTTCAGGGTCCTGCACATGGTTGTTGTTGCAGTCCACGAAGACCTTGCCGGCCACGCAGGCCTCGGGCGCGAACACGCCGCCGCTGACCTTGACACGGTGCTGGCCCTCGTTGGAGGCGGCCGAGCCCGCCAGCGGCGTGAGGCTGGCGTCCACGCAGCCGGCCGGGCGGCCGCAGGCGTGGGCACGTGCGCGGTTGATGCCGTCACCCGCCGTCGACCCCACACCGACACGCACGCGGTAGCGCAGCGTGAGCTGGCCGTTGGCCGGCATGGGCCCGAGGTTGAAGGCCAGCAGCGGGCCGCGCCCGCCGGGCGGATTGGTGAGCGCATCGGCCACAGGCTTGTCGTCCACGGTCGCGGTGCCAGGGATGTAGGTGAAGCCCAGCGGCAGGCGGTCCACCACCGTGGTCTGGCGCGGCAGCGCGCCGGCCGTCACCCGCACGGTGATGGTGTAGCGCACGCTGTCGCCCACCTCGGCCTGGGCACGGTCGCCGGTCTTGCTCAGGGCCAGGCCGGTGGGCAGGGCCGGGTCCAGCGGCAGGTGGTTGTGGATGATGTTGGCCACGGCCGAGCCGCCGGTGATGTCGAGGTAGTAGCGCGTGCCGGTGGAGCCCGGGTCGGCCGTGGGCGGCGCGGCCTGCGGCTGCACGAGGAAGGTCGTCGTCGGCCCGCCGCTGGGCGTCAGCGGCCCGGTGGTCGGCGGGATGGCGGTGGACACGAACTGGTAGCCCGCCGGCGGCACGACGCTGAGCCGGAAGGTGCAGCTGGCCGGGGCGCTGGGGCTGAAGAGGAACTGATAGAAACCGTCCGACCCCACGGTCATGGACACGGCGCTGCCGTTGATGCGGTAGCCGCCCAGCGTGGCGCCGACGAGGTCCCGCGCCGGGTCGAACGCCGGGCAGGCCGACACAGGCGCCAGCGTGACGACGCTGCCACCGACCGGCACGCGGGTGCCGGAGTCATAGACCACGCCGCTCGGGTCCACCGGCAGGCTTTGCTGGGGCAGTTCCTGCCCCGGGGCCAGTGTCACGACCAGCCGCGGGTCCGCACCGCGCTCGACGCAGGACGAGGCCTGCCCTGCCACCGGGGTGCCGGTGGCGCAGGACGCGCCGGACGAGCCGGCCGCCGTCTCGCCATTGACCGGGTAGCCGAAGACGACGTTGGAGGCCGGGTCGCGGAAGCGCACGGCCAGTGGCACGCCGGGCACGAGGTCGACGATGCGGTAGCGGCCGTCCGGGCCGGTCGTCGTCTGCGCGACGACATTGCCGGTGGCCGTGTCGATCACCTCCACCCGCCAGTTGGGCAGCACGGCGTCACCGCCGTCCAGCCGCTGGGGCTGGCTGCCGATGTCCTTCCAGACCGTGCCGGAAATCGCGGCGGCCAGCTGCACTGCCACCGGCTCGCGGCAGGCGTTGTGCGCGATGGCGGCCGAGCAGACCGGCAGCGCGTTGACGTCGCCGCCAAAGGCCGCGCGTTCAGCGTCCTGCGGGCCACGGGCGGGGATCTCGCCGCCGCCTTCCACCAGCACCGCGTTCTGCACCGGCGACTGCGCCGCCGCCTGGGCGCTGACGCGCACCGGCACCTCGATGGGCGAGGCCGCTGCGGCGCCGGCACCGATCACGGCACTGGCCGTGCACGCGAAGGCCGTGTCGCCCGCCTTGCCATCGCAGGCCCAGCCGGAGCCGCTCGGTGCGGCGCTCAGCGCGATGCCCGCGGGCAGGCGGTCACGCACGGTGTACACGCCCACGATGGGCGCATCGCCGGCATTGCGCACGCGGATGGTGTAGCCGACGTTCTGGTTGACGGTGAACGTGGCCGGCGCATGCGTCTTGGTGACACGCAGGTCGGGCGACTGGCTCAGCTCGCCGAAGTTGTTATCCAGCGACTGGCCGCCGGGCGGCAGCACGACGCCACCGATGCTGGACGGCTGCGTGGCCGCCGGCGTGACGGTGCCGCCGAGGCTGCCGGCCACGGTCTTGCCGTTGACGGTGCCGGTCGGCTGGGTGGGCTCGGTCAGCGTGTAGCTGCCCGGGCGCAGGTCGTTGAAGGCATAGCTGCCATCGGCCCCGGCCGTGGTGCTGCGGTTGACGGGCTGGCCGAGGTCGTCGGTACCGGTCAGCACCAAGGCCACGCCGGGCAGGCCGGACTCCGTGGCGCCGATGCGGCCGTCGTCGTCGTTGTCGGCCCAGACCCGGCCGCTGATCAGGCCGGGCGGCAGTTCGCCGAAGTTGTTGTCCAGCGCCTGCCCGCCCACGGCGACCACGATGCCGGCGATGGCCGAAGGCTGAGTGCCCGGCGCGGTGGCCGTGCCACCGCCGCTGCCGGCCACGGTACGGCCGTTCAGCGTGCCGGCCGGCTGGTCGGGCTCGCGCACGGTGTACGTGCCGGGCGGCAGCGCCGTGAACTGGTAGCGGCCATCGGCATCGGTCGTCGTGGTGCGGGTGATGGCTCGCCCGGCCAGGTCGGTGCCGCTGAGCTCGACCGTGATGCCGGCGATGCCGGTCTCGGCGCTGTCGATGACACCGTCGTTGTTGCGGTCCAGCCAGACGCGGCCGGCGATGACGCTGTTGGCGGGCACCTCGGCAAAGTTGTTGCCGCTGCTGTCCAGCGCGCCGGCCGTGATCGGCAGCCCGCTGATGCTGCTGGGCAAGGTGGCCGGCGGCGTGGCGGTGCCGCCGGTGCTGCCGGCGGTCGTGATGCCGTTGCCGGTGCCGGCGGGCTGGGTGGGTTCGGTCACCGCGTAAGTGCCCAGCGGCAGGTCGTCGAAGCGGTAGGCACCGCTCGTGTCGGCGGTGGTGCTGCGCGTGACGGCCTGGCCGCTGGCATCCACGCCGTTCAGCGTGATGGCGGTGCCGGCAATGCCCGGCTCGGCCGGGGCCTGCAGGCCGTTGTTGTCGGGGTCGAGGAAGACCGTGCCCGACACGCTGCCCAGGCGCTCGCCGAACAGGTTGGCCGGCGACCCGGTGGCCGGCAGGCTGGCAATGGTGATGGCATTGCCGCCCGCCAAGGCCGCGCCGCCCGCGCCGGGGTTGACGCTGCCGTCGGCATGGCCGCTCGGCTGGGTCTCGCACACCGTGTAGGGGCGCAGGGCCAGTTGCGGCGGGAAGGCGTAGTTGCCCGAGGCATCCGTCTGCACCGTGGCCAGGGGCGTGCCGGTGCAACTGCTGCCGGGGTAGAGCGTCAGCGTCACGCCGCTGATGCGGCCATCGGTGGGCGCGGCGTCGAGCGCGCCGCTGCGGTTGCGGTCGAGGTAGACCGTGCCGCTGATGACGCCCTCCTGCCGCTCGCCGAAGTTGAAGAACGTGCCGTCGGTGCCGGAGGACAGGTCGATGTCGGTGATGCGGTCCACGCCCGCGCCGCCGCCGTTGGGGCTGGCCGTGCAGCCGCTGGCGCAGGCCAGGCTGCCAACAAGGCCGGGGTTCACGCCACCCTGCACCAGGCCGGCCGGGTTGGTCGGCAGCGGCTCTTCCAGCGTGTAGCGCACGCTGGGGTCCAGGCCGGTGAAGCGGTAGGCGCCGGAGCCGTCGGTGGTGGCCGTGGCGACCAGCGCGCCGGTCGCGGCATTGAGCAGACGCACCGGAGCGCCGGGAATGCCGGGGTCGGTGGCGGCCTCGTACTGGCCGTTGCCGTCGCGGTCGAAGTAGACGACGCCCGACAGGCTGGGCGCAGCGGGCAGCAGCTGCTCGGGGAAGTTGTACTGCGTGGCCACCGTGGTGGCACCCAGCACGACGCCGCCGTAGACGGAGTTGCCCCGCAGCGCGCCAGCCGTGTAGCTGCCGCCCTGGCTGGGCGCGCCCGCGCCGCTGGCCGGCACGGCCACCGGGCCGTTGGCATGGGTGGCAGGCTGGGTTTCGGTCACGGTGTAGCCGCCGCTGCCGGAAGCCGGCAGGCTGGGGAAGCTGTAGGCACCGCTGGCGTCTGTCGTGGCCGTCAGCGTGAGGGCATTGCCGTAGGCGTCCTGCCCGGTCAGCGTGACGGTGACACCGGCGATGCGCGGCTCCTGGCCCGCGGCCTGCGGTGTGCCGCCATTGCTGGCGTCGCGCACGCGGTCCTCGAACACCGTGCCGGACAGCGAGGCCCGCTGCACATTGACGGTGGAGGTGGCGACGTTGTTGCCGCCGGGCGTGTCGACGCCGCCGGTCTTGGCGGGGTCGTTGTCGACCGTGGCGGTGTTCGTCAGGCTGCCGCCGCTCGGGTAGCTGGTGATGCGCACCGGCACCCGCACGGTGGCGCTGCCGCCACTGTCCAGCTGACCCAGCGCGCAGCTGAGCGTCTGGCCCGTCTGCGTGCAGCTGCCGCTGCCGGCCGGCGCAACGCGTGTCCAGCTGGGCGCGGCCGTGGCCTGCACACCGGCGGGCAGCACGTCCGTGAGGTCGGTCTGGCGCGACGTACCAGGGCCCCGGTTGGCCACGGTGATGACCCACTCGAAGGGTTCGTTGAGCCCCGGCGACGCAACAGTGGCGACCTTGCTGGTGCGCAGGTCGATGCGTTCGCGCACGGTGGTCGGCTCGATCTGGCTGTTGTTGCCGGGCAGGTTGTCGGGCTCGTTGCCGCTGACGGCCACGGCCTCGTTGCGGTAGACGTCGCCGGTCGGCGCCGGGCCGTCCAGCACCTCGAAGCGCAGGAACAGGTCCTTGCTCTGCGATGCCGCCAGGTCCCCGGTAGCCGCGCCGGTGGTGGCATCGCCGGGCGGCACCTGGCACGAGAACGTGGCCAGGGCCACGCCGGCCAGCGACGTGGTGTTGCGCCCGCTGCACAGCGGCACGGCATTGCAGCTGGCGCTGCCGAAGCCCGTGGTGTCGCAGACGAAGCGCACGCGGCGCCCGGCGGGCGGCGTCATGGTCTCGTTGATGGACACGGCCGAGCCGTAAGACGGGCCGTTGCTGGTCACGCGCACGCGGTAGTCGATGAAGGTCTGGCCCGTGGGGTCAAAGCCGACCGGGTCGACCGCGTCGGTCTTGTTGACGAGCACATCGATCTGCGATGGCGTGACGGTCAGCGTCGCGGTTTTGCTGTTGTTGCCGTTGTCCCCGCCGGTCGGGCTTTCGACCGTGCTGGTGGTGATGCTGGCGGTGTTGCCGAACACGCGGCCCCCGGCGTTGCCGGAGATGAAGAGCGGCCGCACACGCAGCGTCACGGACTGCGTCTCGCCATTGGCCAGGCTGCCGACAGTGCAGGTGTAGCCCTGCGTGCCGCCCGACTTCAGCGTCGTGCCGGCGGTCAGCGTGCAGTTCGAGCCGGGCTTGGTGCTGCTGATGCTGGTGACGAGCAGACCGGGGTCGCCGGCCGGCAGCGTGAAGGTGTCGGTCAGCACCACATTGCTGGCCGTGGATGGGCCGTTGTTGCGGTAGGAGACGACGTAGGTGGCCGTCTCGCCGGCGCGGATGCTGGCCGGCGTCACGGTCTTGGCGCTGACCTCGACATCGGCGATGGGCAGGATGGTGACGTTAGCGCTGGCGCTGTTGTTGTTCGGGTTGGGGTCGCCCTCGGCGGTGTTGCTCACCGTGGCGGTGTTGGTGAAGCTGCCATCCTGCAGCGGCCGGTTGACCGTGATCGGGATGATGACGCTGTCGCCCTGGGCGAAGCTGCCGCCGGACTGGGTGCAGGTGATGCCGGCGCCACTGACGCTGCAGTTGAAGCCGACGCCGCCGGTGCTGGTGACAGAGCCGACCGGATTGACGCTGCTGCGGCCGCCGATGAAGGCGGGCACGGTGTCGCGGATGACGATGCCGGTCGCGTTCTGGGCCGACAGCGAGGCATTGCTGACTACCAGCCGGTAGGTCACGCTGCTCTCGTTGGTGTCGACGGTGGTGTCCGCGTTGGCCGTGAGCGTGGTCTTGGCGATGGCCAGGTCCGGCTGCACGGTGGTGGACAGCGAGCTGGCCGTCGCGCAGTCGTTGCCCGCGTTGGGGTCGCCCTCGACCGGCGGCTGGGTTGTGCTGGCGCAGGCGGTGTTGCCCGCCTGGGCGTTGGCGGCCGTCGCGGTGCTGGTGATCGTGAGGGTCGGCAGGCTGTCGTTCACAGCCAGTCCACCGGCATTGGCATGCGTGCAGGTGACGGTGGCGCCGGCGGCATTGCAGCTCCAGCCGGTGCCGCTGGCCGACACGAAGGTGGCGCCTGTGAGCTGGTCAACGACCTGCAACGGGCCGGTCGCGCGGCGCGGACCGTTGTTGCTGACGGTGAGCAGCGAGACGAGCGGCGAACCCTGGGCGACCGGGTTGGGCGTCTGGGTCTTGGCCACGCGCAGGTCCGCGCCGTCGCGAATCACCAACACATTGGCCGCACCGGTGTTGTTGTCCGGCGTCGGGTCGGGCGTGGCCGAACTGATGTTGGCGGTGTTGGTGTAGGTCTGGCCGCTGGCCGGCACCACGGCGTTGGACGGCGCCGTCGCCACGACGGTGATGTCGTCGGTCGCGCCCACGGGCAGGCTGGCACGCGTGCAGCGCGGGTTGCCGGCCACCGGCGCGCAGGTCCAGTTCGGCCCGGTCGCCGAGACCAGCGTCCAGCCCGCGGGCAGTGTGTCGTCCACCTGCACATTGGTGGCGGCGACCGGCCCGTCGTTGCGCGGCTCGATGCGAAAGCTCACGTCCTCGCCCGCCGTCGCCGGCAGGGATGAGATGACCACCTTCTGGTTGATGCGCACATCCGCGCCCGGCGTGACCAAGGTGTTGACGGTCGCGGTGTTGTCGCCGGTGTCCGGGTCGGGCACGCCGCCCGTGGCAGCCGGGCTCAGCGTGGCGACGTTGGTGATGGCGCCGCCGCTGGCGTTGACCTTGCCCACGACGATGACCGGCGGAATGGCCACGCCAATGGCATGCGGCCCGGGCCGGGTGCAGGTGAGGGTCTGGCCGCTGCTGGCGCAGTTCCAGCCCGTGCCTGCGGCCGACACCAGGCTCACGGCCGGCGGCAAGGTGTCCACCAGCACCAGATCGCCCGAATCGTTCGGCCCGGCGGGGTTGCTGGCGGTCAGCGTGTAAGTCACGTTTGCACCGCCCACCACGGTGCTCGGGCTGCCGGTCTTGGTCAGCACGAGGTTGGCACCGCTGACGACGGTGGTCTGGGCCGTCTGAGTGTTGTTGGTCAGGTTGGCGTCGTTGCTGGCGGTCAGGCTGATGGTGGCGTTCAACGTGTCCGGTCCCGGACCGGTGGCACGCCACTTGAAGGTCAGCGTGCGGCGATCATTGCCCAGCGGGCCGACGCTCCCGAGGGTGCAGGTGACGAGGGTGGGCGTCGTCAGCGTACAGATGGCAGCGGCCGATTCGGCGCTGACGAAGCTGGCGCCGGCCGGCATCGAGAAGGTCAGCTCGACGCTGCGGCCGGTCTGGTTGTCGTTGTTGTCGACCTGGACGGTGTAGGTCACCACGCCGCCGGCCGGCACGGGGTCGGGTGTGTCCACCACCGAGGCGACTTGCGGGTCGGCTGCGCCCCAGGCAAGCGCCGGCAACAGCAGCGCTGCGGCAATGATCCGCTTCAAGAACTTTGAAACGACGCCTTTACGCTCACCATCATCACTCCCCACCATGCGCCCCTCAGATATGACGGCGCGCATGCTATTTGCTGATTGGCCCCTGAGCTGAAAACGTTTGTGGGACTTGCCATCACAACCAATTTCTGCTGTCCCCACCGCGCTGGAGATAGCGCTACCCTGAGATGGCCGCAGGGCGCCGTCACGACCGAGCCGGATCGAAAGGGTTCAGTCCCGCCATTGCTTGGCCACAGTGGCGTATTTGCGACGTCGGGGATGTGGTTCACCGGCGCGCGCTCACTGAAGAAACCTGTTGTTCGCCCCGCTGTGCAAAGGCCAGGAGACCGTCAGATTCTGACCAACCCGTCAAATTCACTCTAGACTTCTCCTTCCCCTCCGAGGAGCCCGCATGAGTGCCGACGTTTCCAAGCTAGATGCCTACTGGATGCCCTTCACTGCCAACCGGCAGTTCAAGCAGGCGCCCCGCCTGCTGACCGGCGCCGACGGCATGTTCTTCCGCGACGACAAGGGCCGCGAGGTGCTCGATGGCATCGCGGGCCTGTGGTGCGTCAACGCCGGCCACAACCGGCCCAGGATCGTCAAAGCCATCCAGGAACAAGCCGCCGAGCTGGACTTCGCGCCGCCCTTCCAGATGGCCCACCCCAAAGCGTTCGAGCTGGCCGAGCGACTGGCCCAGTTGACGCCCGAAGGCCTGAACCGCATCTTCTTCACCAACTCCGGCTCCGAGGCCGTCGAGACCGCGCTGAAGATGGCCATCGCCTACCACCGCGTGCGCGGCGAAGGCGCCCGCACCCGGCTCATCGGCCGCGAGCGTGGCTACCACGGCGTCAACTTCGGCGGCATCTCGGTGGGCGGCATGGTGGCCAACCGCAAGATGTTCGGCACGCTGCTGGCGGGCGTGGACCACATCCGCCACACCCACGACCCGGCGCGCAACGCCTTCTCGGTCGGCATTCCACAGCATGGCGCCGAGTTCGCAGACGACCTGGAGCGCCTCATCGCACTGCACGACGCAAGCACCATCGCCGCCGTCATCGTCGAGCCCGTGGCCGGCTCCACCGGCGTGCTGATCCCGCCGGCCGGCTACCTGCAACGCCTGCGCGAGATCTGCGACAAGCACGGCATCCTGCTCATCTTTGACGAGGTCATCACCGGCTTCGGCCGCACCGGCAACCCCTTCGGCGCACAGACCTTCGGTGTCACGCCGGACCTGATGACCGTCGCCAAGGGCATCACCAACGGCTGCGTGCCCATGGGTGCTGTGTTCGCCCAGCAGAAGATCCACGACGCCTTCATGACCGGGCCGGAGCATCTGATCGAGTTCTTCCACGGCTACACCTACTCGGCCCATCCGCTCGCCTGCGCCGCAGCGCTGGCGACGCTGGACACCTACGCCGACGACGGCCTGCTGACCCGTGCGGCAGCGATGCAGGCCGAGTTCGCCGAAGCGCTGCACTCGCTGCGCGACGAGCCCAACGTCATCGACGTGCGCAACATCGGCTTGGTTGGCGGCATCGAGCTCAAGCCCCTGCCTGGTGAGCCGGCCAAGCGCGCCTTCAACATCTTCCTGGACTGCTGGGACAAGGGCCTCTTGATCCGCACGACGGGCGACACTGTCGCGCTGTCGCCGCCGCTGATCATCGAAAGCGGCCACATCGAACGCATCATCGACACCCTCAGAGCGGCCCTGCGCCGTGCGGCATAAGAATTTCCTCCATGAAATGGTTACTCGCCCTGCTTCTTGCAGGGTCTGCCCATGCGCAGAACCTCAGCTACCTCGGCCAGCAGATCGTGCCAACCTCCGCCAGCTTTCGCGGCGTGCCGGTGGGTGGCCTGTCCAGCATCGACTATGTGCCCGCCACCGGCCGCTACCTGGCCATCTGCGATGACCGCAGCGACCGCGGGCCGGCGCGCTTCTACGAGCTGACGCTGGACCTGGCCAAGTTCCGGCGCAGCGCCGACCCCGGCCACGCCGGGGTGAGCTGGGTGGGCATGACGACGCTGCTGGACAAGCAGGGCCAGCCCTTAGCCCGCAACCGCGTCGACCCCGAGAGCCTGCGGATGGACGCGCGCCGCCAGCTGCTGTACTGGGCCGACGAGGGGCAGCGCACCTCCGCCCTCACCGAGCCGCCCACGCTGCATCGCATGCACCTGGACGGCAAGCCCGCCGGCGACTTCACGCTGCCCGCCTATTACCTGCCCACCGGGAGTGCTGGCGGCCTGGCGGAGGGCGATACCGGCCCGCACAACAACCTCGCCTTCGAAAGCATCGCCATCACGCCCGACGGCCGCACGCTGTGGACCATGGTGGAGAACGGACTGGCCCAGGACAGCCTCCCTTCCGCCGTGGGCCAGGGCAGCCGCGCGCGCATGCTGTCCTTCGACCTGGAGACCGGCAAGCCTGGCGCCGAGTACGTCTATAACGTCGCGCCCCTGCCCTTCCCGCCGGCCCGCGAAGGCGACTTCGCCACCAACGGCGTGCCCGAAATCCTGGCCCTGTCCGCCACCGAGTTCATCGTCATCGAGCGCGCCTACGCCATCGGCGCCGACACCCCCGGCCGCGCGGCACTGACGGGCAAGTCCACCAGCACCACCATCAAGCTCTTTCGCATCGACACGCGCGGCGCGACCGACGTGTCCGGCTGGCCCAGCATCAAGGGCCGCGACCTGGTGCCGGTCAAGCGCAGCCTGCTGCTGGACCTGTCGACGTTGACCAACGATGACGGCAGCGTGCTGGCACTGGACAACATCGAGGGCATCACATTCGGCCCCATGGTGAACGGCAAGCGCACGCTGATCCTCGTGTCCGACAACAACTTCAACGCTGCTCAGTTCACACAATTCGTTGCGTTGACGCTGGATTAGCCCCTCGCCCGGTCTTGCGCGGCTGAACGCCGGCAAGCCCAGTCGGTCCCCCGAGGGGACGGCGATGATTGCCGGATTGGCCGGCAATCACATCGCCAGACGGGCCGGCTTGGGAGCGGCCCGGCGCTCGGCCCAAAGGAAAGCCAATGCATCCAATCCCCTGGCGGGCCTACGCGCTGCTCGCCGCCAGCACCAGCCTGGTGGGCAGCTACGTCGGCCTGTCCAAGCTGCTGGTGGCGGCGTTCCCGGTCTTCCTGCTGGCCGGCCTGCGGTTCGGCTTCGCGGCGGTGCTGATGCTGCCCTGGCTGAAGAAGCCCGCGGGCGAGGCACCGCTCGACGCGCGATCGCGCGGGCTGCTGTTCCTCGAATCCTTCCTCGGCAACTTCCTGTTCTCCATCTGCATGCTGTTCGGCCTGAGGCAGAGCTCGGCCGTCGTCGCCGGGGTCATCCTGGCCGGCATCCCGGCGGCCGTGGCGCTGCTGAGTTGGGCCGTGCTGCGCGAGCGCCTCGGCGGCCGCACCCTGGCCGGCATCGCCTGCGCGGTGGGCGGCATTGCGCTGGTGGCCACGGGCAAGCAAGGCGGCGCCGAGACCACACCGGTCGGCGCCCTGCTGCTGATTGCCGCCGTGTTCTGCGAGGCCTGCTATGTCGTCATCGGCAAGAAGCTCACCGCCGGCCTCGGCCCCAAGCGCATCAGCGCGCTCATCAACCTCTGGGGCCTGGTACTGGTCACGCCGCTGGCGATCTGGCAGGCCCTGAGCTTCGACTTCAGAGCGCCGCGCGGGCTGGACTGGGGCCTGCTCGCCTATTACTCGGCCACGGCCAGCGTCATCACGGTCTGGCTGTGGATGGCTGGCCTGCGCGGGCTGCCGGCGGCGCAGGCGGGCGTGTTCATGGTCTTCCTGCCCATCAGCACGGCCCTCGTGGGCCTGGCGCTGGGTGAGGCGCTGTCGACCCAGCAGGCGCTGGCCTATGGCCTGGCGTTGGTGGGCGTACTTCTCGCAACCTGGCCGTACAAATCTGCCTCTGCTGCCGCTAGGTAGGATGACGGCATGTCCCTGGAAGCCGACCGCGCGCGCTGGCGCGAGCACCTGACCCGTTTTGCCGCCCTGCTGGGCAACCCGCCGGACCGCCACGCGGCGCCTGCGCCCGAGGCCAACCCCCGCCACTGCCTCATCTTCGCGCCCCATCCAGACGACGAATGCATCGTCGGGGCGCTGCCGTTGCGCCTGCATCAGGAGGCCGGCTGGCGCGTCAGCAATGTCGCGGTCACGCTGGGCAGCAACGCCGAACGGCGCGAGCCGCGCTGGGCGGAGCTGCAGGATGCCTGCGCGGTGCTGGGCTTTGGCTGCATCCGCGTCGGCGAGGCCGGCCTGTCCGACGTGCGCGCCGACGCGATCCGGCCGCAGCAGGTCGATGCACTGGCCGCCATCCTCACGGAGCACCGCCCTGCCCTCGTGCTCACCCCCCATGCGCTGGACGACAACCCCAGCCATCGCGGCGTGCACCGGCTCGTCGTCGAGGCCCTCGCCGCCGCACGGCTGGACACCGTGCTCGCGCTGACCGAGTTCTGGTCCACCCAGGCCGCCCCCAACGCGCTGGTCGAAACCAGCATCGCCGATACCGCCCGCCTCATCGCTGCGCTGGAGCGCCACACCGGCGAAATCGCCCGCAACCCCTACCACCTGCGCCTGCCCGCCTTCCTGGCGGACGCCGTGCGGCGCGGCGGCGAGCTGGTGCTGGGCGCCGGCCAGGCGCCGCCCGACTTCGCCTTCGCCACCCTCTACCGCCTCGTCGCCTACCGCGCAGGCCAGCCTGCGACCGAGTTGCCGCGCCGCGTCTTCGCCGCCGGCCAGGCCCTGTCTACCGCTGCCTTGTTCACGCCATGACTCATCCGACCCATCTGCGCATCCACCAGTTCGCCGGCCTGCAGCCCGGCCCAAGGTTTCTCGTGACGGGCGCCGTGCATGGCAATGAGATCCACGGCACGAAAGCGATGGCCGAGATCATTCGCCAACTGGACGCGGGCGAGCTCACGCTCAAGCGCGGCACGCTGACGCTGGTGCCCATCGTCAATCCGCTGGCCAACCAGCTGAACCGCCGCGAAGGCGACCGCAACCTCAACCGCAACCTGCGCCCGCCCGTCATCGCGCACGACTTCGAGGACCGCATCGCCCGCGTGCTTTGCCCGCTGATCGCCCAGCACGACGGCATCCTTGATCTGCACAGCTTCCAGGGCCAGGGCCCCGCGTTCGCGATGATCGGCCCGCGCAACAACAGCGGCGAGCTGGAGCCCTTCTCGCAGGAGGCGACCGAGTCGGGCCTGGCCGCGGCGCTGGGTGTGACGCGCATCGTCGAAGGCTGGCTGTCCACCTATGCGCTGGGCCTGCAACGGCGCCAGCAACGCGAGCACGATGGCTCACGCCGGGCGGCGCTGATCTCCGACCCGCACTACGGCGTCGGCACCACCGAATACATGCGCTCCACCGGCGGCTGGGCCATCACGCTGGAATGCGGCCAGCACCTGGACGCAGGAGGCCCCGAGGTCGCGCGCCTGGCCATCCTGCGCGCGCTGGTGTTCCTGGACATGCTGGACGAGAGCGCCGTCGAGGCGCACCGCCCGGCGCAGGCGCCCGAACTGCTGCAGCTCTACGACGTCATCGACCGCGAGGACATGGGCGACAGCTTCGCGCGGGAATGGGCCAGCTTTGATGCCATTGCCAACGGCCAGCAGATCGGCACCCGGGCCAGCGGCGAGGCCGTGCTGGCACCCAGCGAGGGGCGCATCGTGTTCCCGAACGTGAAGTCGCAGCCGGGGACTGAATGGTTCTACCTGGCGCGCCCCAGCGACCGCCGGCTCTGAATCAATGAAATGTCTTTCGGCGCTGCTGATGCTGCTGGCCTTCATGCCGGCAGCAGCGGCACCGCCGCAGCCGCAACTCGTCACCATTCCCCACATGGAGCGCGAGGCGCCGCACCGCGCCTACGGGGACCAACTGCTTGAACTCGCGCTGGCGCTGTCCGCCGACAAGTACGGCCCCTACCGTGTCGTCCAGCAACGCCAGGAGACCGTCATCCGCCGCCAGTTGCTGGAACTGGCGAAGGGCAACAGCCTGTCCGTTGCCGTGGCCATGCCAACCCAGGAATGGATGGACGGCGCCCTGCCGGTGCGCGTGCCCATCATGCGCGGCCTGGCCAGCTTCCGCTTCTTCCTGGGGCGCCAGGGCGAGCAGGCGCTGTACGGGTCGGTCAAGACGGTCGATGACTTGCGTGCGTTCAGCATTGGCCAGGGCCCCGGTTGGTCCACCGCCACCCTTCTGCAGGACAACGGCTTCAAGGTCGTCTACGGCGGCGCCCACCCGACGCTGATCCCCATGTTGCACGCGGGTCGCTTCCAGTTGCTGATGCGCAGCGTCTACGAGGTCGAGCCCGAATTGAGTGCCCAGCGGGACACTTACCCTGGCCTGGTCATCGTCGACAAGTTCGCCGTCTTCACCTACATGCCCATGTACTTCTTCGTCGCCAAGAACCAGCCCCGCCTGGCGCAGCGGCTGGAGTACGGGCTGAAGAAGGCCTATGCGAACGGCCAGCTCGATCAGCTCTTCCAGCGCTACTTCGCCGACAGCCTCAACCTTCTGAAGAACAAGCAGTTGCAGTTCCTGCATCTGCCCAACACCAACATCGACAACAGCTTCTTCGAGCGTGATCGGCCGTATCTGCTGGAAGAGGTGGTCAGGCTGGAAAAGGCCGGCCGCCGTTGATGCTGCGAAACCGGCTGCTCTATGCGCTGCTCGTCCTGGCAGTCATTGCTGCAGGGCTGGCATCGCGCCGATACCCCTGGCTGCTGCCGGCGCAGCTCGGCAAGTACCCGGGCGATGCGCTCTGGGCGCTGATGGTGCTGCTGCTGGTCGGGCTTGCCAGACCGGGCTGGTCCGTCGGTCGGGTGGCCGCCGCAGCGCTGGCGACGTCGTTTGCGGTGGAGTTCAGCCAGCTCTACCAGGCCGACTGGATCAACGCAATCCGGCACACGACGCTCGGGCATCTGGTGCTGGGGTCCACCTTCAATGCGCTGGATCTCCTGGCCTACGCGATGGGCGTGGCAGTCGGGGCGTCGGCCGAGCTGCTCGCGCGCGACAAGCCGCGAGCTGCCGCCGTCAGGGCGCCATCGCCTTGAGCACGCGAACGGCGACGTCACGCACCGCCTTGTCGGCCTTCGCGTCCTCGCTGGCATTGCTGGTGACCAGCACGCCATCCTCACTGTCAGGCCTGAGCGCGATGAGGGCGAACCAGGCTTCGTTGCTGCCCGTGTGGGCCAGATGCCGGGCACTGACGCCAGCCATGCTGGCCTGCACGCGCCAGCCCAGCGCGAACTTGCCGCCCTCACGCGCCACCTGATGCAGCATGCGGTAGCTCTCCGTTTTCAGCAGCTTGCCGCGGCCCCGTTCGCCGGCCATCTGGTCGACGGCAAAGCGAGCCCAGTCGTCCAGCGACATGTGGATGCCGCCTGCGGGCGCGATGACCGCCGGGTTGTCGCCCGCCATGCCTTCGACGGCCTGGCCCGCCTTGTGCCCCAGCGGCTGGCCGCGATGCGTCGCACCGAAGCCCGCGCTTCGCAGCTCCAGGGGATCGAACAGCTCCCGTTGCATGAGGGTCTCGAACGGCAGGCCGCTGGCGCGCTCGGCGATCAGGCCGGCAATCACGAAGCCGTTGTTGGAATAGCCATCACCGGCACCGCGAGCAAAGGCCGGGGCCTGCGCCAGTGCGATGCGAGCAAAGGCCAGCCGCTGCTCGTGAAGAGGCCGCTTGTCCTGCTGGAAGGCGACTGCCCAGGATTCATCGATGTCGGCCTGCAGGCCGGACTGATGCGCCAGCAGGTCGCGCAGGTTCACGTCGCGATAGGCCGGTTGCATCTCTGCGGCCAGCTCGGGCAGCAGGCGGCTCAGCGGCGCGTCCCAAGACAGCAAGCCCCGCTCGACCAGGCGCGCCACCATCGTGGCCGTCATCGCCTTGCCATTGGAGCCCAGGTGCCAGACATCGCCAGGCTGAACGGGGTCGGCGTCGCCGTTGGCGCGCAAGCCCTGTACGGCCCGCTCCGTCACCCGGCCCTGGCGGATGACGATGGCGCCCATGGCAGGCACCTGCGCGCCCGCCATGCCGGCCTTCAGCGAGGCGGCCAGGTCAGCGGCCTGCGGGGCGACAACGCTCGACGCAGCGACGGCAGGCGCTTCGGCAGCGGCGGTGGCGGCAAGGCTGGCGGCGCAAAGAGTCAAGGCCAGCGGCCAGCGTTTGTGGTTCATCGTCTTCCTGAGTGCTTGTGGTGAGAGCGGCTCAGTGTGTCCAGCGATGCAACTCGCCACCAGCCATTGCCGACCAACCGACCCCAGGGCGACATGGGCTGCATATCCGCAGCCCTGGCCTGATCAGCCCATCGTCCCCCGCGCCTGCATCGCGTCACGCCAACGCCGCAGATGCGGATGCTCATCGCCCGGCTTGACCTTCACGACGCGCGCGAAGTCCACCGCCACGACGGTCGTGATGTCGACGATGCTGAACTGCCCCGCGGCAATGAAGTCCCGGCCGGCCAGGTGCTCATTCAGCGTCGCGAAGAACTGCTGCACGCGCAGCAGGCCGCGCTTTGCCAGTTCGGGAATCTGCGCGTAGTCCAGCGGTCCGGTCAGCGCGCGGTTCGCCATGGCCGGGCTGCTGTTGCGAAAGGCCTCGGCAACCGCCGCCAGCCCCTCGAACTCCGCGCGCCACTGCCAGCCCGCGATCTCGGCCTTGTCCAGCGGCGTTCGGCCCAGCAGCGGCGGCTCGGGGTAGCGCGCCTCCAGGTAAGCCACGATGGCTGCGTTGTCTGTCAGCACCGGCCCCTCGTCGGTGACCAGCGCCGGCACCGTGCACTGCGGGTTGATGCGCCGGTAGGCCTCGCCGAGTTGCTCGCCACTGCGCAGGTCAACCTGCACGGTCTCGTGTGGCACGCCCTTCTCGGCCAGCAGGATGCGGGCGCGGCGCGGGCTGGGAGCGGTGGCGCAGTCGTAAAGAGTGATCACGGCGCCACCTTGTCCTGCGTCTTCAGATCGAAGTCGCTGGCCTCGTGCCGCTCATGCAACTGGCTGGCCGGCTCGCCCCAGGTGCGGTTGACCTTGCGGCCACGCTGCACGGCCGGCCGCCGGGCAATCTCGTCGGCCCAGCGGATGACGTGGGTGTACTCGTGCACCGACAGGAACTCGCCCGCACCGTAGAGCTGGCCCTTGGCCAACGCGCCGTACCAGGGCCAGGTGGCCATGTCCGCAATCGTGTACTGCTCGCCTGCCAGGTAGCGCCGCTCGGCCAACAGGCGGTCCAGCACATCGAGCTGGCGCTTGACCTCCATCGCATAGCGGTCGATGGGGTATTCCTGCTTCGTCGGCGCATAGGCATAGAAATGGCCGAAGCCGCCGCCCAGGAAGGGCGCGCTGCCCATCTGCCAGAACAGCCAGCTCAGCGCCTCGGCGCGCTCCGCACCACCGGCCGGCAGGAAGGCACCGCCAAACTTCTCCGACAGGTAGACCAGGATGGCGCCCGACTCGAAGACCCGCACGGGCTCGGCGCTGCTGCGGTCCACCAGCGCCGGGATCTTGGAGTTGGGATTGGCCTCGACGAACCCGCTGCCAAACTGCTGGCCCTCGTTGATGCGGATCAGCCAGGCGTCGTACTCGGCGCCCGCGTGGCCCAGCGCCAGCAACTCCTCCAGCATGACGGTCACCTTGATGCCATTGGGCGTGCCCAGCGAGTAGAGCTGCAACGGGTGGCGGCCCACGGGCAGCGCCTTCTCGTGCGTAGGCCCGGCAATGGGCCGGTTGATGCTGGCGAACTGGCCACCGCTGGCCTTGTTCCAGGTCCAGACCTGGGGCGGGGTGTAGTCGGGTGTCGAGTCGGTCATGCGGGCGTTCCAAGGGTTGTGCCCGCGACGCTAGCGCAAAACCGATGACCCGTTGCCAGCGCGTCACGCCAGTGAGCACCCCGCAAATCCAGCGGTGAAGCGGAGCACGCGAGAATCTCGGGCATGCGAATCGACTTCATCTCCGACATCGTCTGCCCCTGGTGCGCCATCGGCCTGTATTCCCTCGAAGCGGCAGCGGCGCGTATCCCGGGGTTGGTGCTGGACCTGCACTTCCACCCCTTCGAACTCAACCCCGACATGGGCCCCGAGGGCCAGGACATCGAGGAGCATCTGGCGCACAAATACGGCGCCAGCCCCGCCGCACTGGCCGGCACGCGCCAGGCCATCCGCGAACGCGGCGCCGAGCTGGGCTTCAGCTTCAGCATGGAAGTCCGCAGCCGCATCTACAACACCCGCAGCGCCCACCGCCTGCTTCACTGGGCCGACGAAGCCTTCGGCGCTGCCGTGCAGCGCACGCTCAAGGTGGCGATGCTGAAGGCCTACTTCACCGACGGCCGCAACGTGTCCGACCCCGCCGTGCTGCTGGAACTCGCCACGGCCGCCGGCCTGCCCGAGGCCGAAGCGCGCGAGCTGCTGGCCGGCAACCGCTACGACGCCGACGTGGCCGAGGCCGAAGCCGGCGTGCACGCCCAGGGCATCCACGCCGTGCCAGCCATCATCGTCAACCAGCGCCACCTGATCCAGGGCGGGCAGTCGGTTGAAGTATTCGAAAAGCTGCTGCGCCAGGTCATCGACGCGCCGGCCTGAGCGGCAACGCCATCCTCAGCGCTGAGGATGCACCGGCGAGGGCGCGTCTCTAGGCTTGGCTGCCCTGTTCAGGAGCCCACGATGAAGACCTGCCTCGTCCTGCCCAGCCTGCTTGCCGCCGCCACAGCGCTGGCCGCGCCGCCCACGGCGCAGAGCCCCTTCCACATCCGCCAGGCCAACAGCGCCAACAGCGGCAATCACGCGACCGGCGACATCCTCGTCTGGGGCATCCAGAACGTGCTGCCGCCCACCGCCACGCCGGGCGCCTATGTCTACGGCACGTCCGGCGTCTGCCCGACGGGCAAGACCTGCGACTCCTTCGCCACCGACCCGGACTGGGTCAAGGCGCGCCTGTACGAGCGCGACTGGACGCTGCTGCCACACCAGTACTTCGCGTCGACGCCTTACGACGCGGCCCTCACCGGCTCCAGGCGGATGCTGCTGTCCACCGCGTCCAACTACGCCGCCGGCAACACGCTGACCGTGCAGACACCCACGGTCGGGGATGTGGGCGCCATGCCGTTTGTCCAGTCGATGACGGTCAGCGGCTCGGGTCTCACACCCACCATCAGCTGGACGCTGCCGGGCAGCACACCGGACGGCATCGACACCATGCGCATCCGCGTGCAGGACAACACCCACCCGGTCACGGTCGAGGCCCGCAACGGTGCGCCGCGGAGCTTCCAACAGTCCGACCTGATCTGGCAGAGCCCCGTGCTCGCCACCACCGGTTTCACCCTGCCGGACGGCGTGCTGAGCTACGGCACGAGCTATTCCATCAGCATCGACCTGGCCCACACGCGCAGCGACGGCAGCGTGGACGCACGCTCCAGCTCCTATTTCGACTTCACGCCCATCAACCCCGCAACGCTGCCCAGCGGCGTCAGCAACATCGCACTGCCCACGCTCAAGCCGGTTCCCACCGTCGACGGTGAGCTGGCCGGGCCGGTCTACAGCTTTCATGTCGACGACGTCGGCCCCGACCACATCACCTTCATCGACCCCGTCGTCGCCACCGGTTTCAGCTACGCCACCGGCGCCAGCGACCCCAACTTCAAGGCCGTGCAGGTGGCCAGCAACGTCGGCGACGGGCTCTACGAGGTGTGGACCCAGTCCGGCAGCGTCTGGCAGAAGACCACTGACCACGTTGCCGCAGGCGAGACCTTCGACTTCGTTGCGCATGGCTTCGCGGGCGGCGTGAACGCCTTCGAGATCCGCGGCATCGAGGCATCGGCCAATGTCAACGCGTTTGACGTGACCGGCTTTGTCACCGGCCTGAGCTTCGTGTCCAGCGGCAGCTTCACCGGCACCATGCAGGCCATCACGACGGCCGTGCCTGAACCGGCGACTTGGGCGCTGTGGCTGGCCGGTGCCGGCGCCCTGCTGACATGGCGCCGCCGGCAGACCTGAGACAATCACGGTCTCCTTCCGAAGCCCGCCGCTGGCGGGCTTCTTGTTTCTCCAGAGCCCATGTTCAAGAACCTGATCACCTACCGCATCGGCGAAGGCTGGACCACCGACGCCACGCTACTCGGCGAGCAACTCGCCAAGGAAACCTTCCTGCCCTGCGCGCCCACGCAGCCCCTGGCCGTGGGCTGGGCGCCGCCACGAGGCATCGAGCACGCGCCCCTCGTCGAGGTGGTCGACGGCCACTGGCTCATCAAGCTCAAGCGCGAGGCACGCCTGCTGCCGTCCTCGGTCGTTCAGGAGCGCATCGAAGAGCTGGCCGAACACCTGGAACAGACGACCGGCCGCAAGCCCGGCAAGAAGGCCAAGAAGGACATGAAGGAGCAGGCCACGCATGAGTTGCTGCCGCGCGCCTTTACCAAGACCTCGGCCACGCAGGTGTGGATTGCGCCCGCGCAGGGCCTGCTGTTCGTCGACGCCGGCTCCAGCAGCCGCGCCGACGAGGTCGTCACGCTGCTGATCCAGGCCAGCCCCGGCCTGAGCCTGCAGCTGGTGCAGACCGCCGAGAGCCCCGCCGCCTGCATGGCCGCGTGGCTGCTGGACGGCGTGACGCCCGAAGGCTTCCAGATCGAGCGCGAGTGCGAGCTCAAGGGCAGCGACGACGAGAAGCCCGTCGTCCGCTATGCCCGACACCCGCTGGACATCGACGAGGTGCGTGCCCATCTGACCAGCGGCAAGATGCCGACGCGCCTGGCCCTGAGCTGGAAAGACCGGGTCGCTTTCACGCTGACCGAGGGCTTCGCGATCAAGAAGATCAGCTTCCTGGACCTGGCCTTCGAGGGCCGCGCGGAAGCCAGCGGCGACGAGGCCTTCGACGCCGATCTGGCCCTGGCCACCGGCGAGCTGGGCGGGCTGATCCCGGCGCTGATCGAGGGCCTGGGCGGCGAGCATGACTTCGCCGCCGGCGGCTCGGCGCCGGCTCCCGTGCCGGCCGCCCTGCCAGCCAACGTGCCAGAAGAAGTCCTCAGCGAGTCACCGCCCTGGTGAGTTAGAACCCCATCTTTAAAGTCACCCGCACCGTGCGTGGCTCGGCCGGGTGGACATGGCGGTCGGCCACCGGCGCTGCCTCGCCGGGCAGCTGCGACTCGTAGAAGTACTCGATGTCGTTGACCTTGCGGTCGGTCAGGTTGAAGACATCGACGGTCAGCTCGGCCTTGTCCCACAGCCTGCGGCTGACGCGGAGGTTGGTGGTCAGTGACGAGCGCGAGCGCACGCTGTTGTCCTCGATCAGCGAACCCGAGCCGAGGTAGCGCCACTGCAGGCTGGCTGACCAGGGGCCCAGCTCGCGCACGGTGACGGCGATGGAGGCGACCTTATCGACGGCGTTCGGGATGCGGTTGCCGGCCGCATCGGCGTCGGCAAAGCGCGCATGCGTCCAGGCCAGGTCGGCGTCGATGAGCAGCCAGGGGTTGGGCACGTAGCGGTTGTTCCATTCGATGCCATGGCGCTTGCTGGGCCGATTGGGCTCGGTGGCTCCCGCATCGCCGACGTAGACCAGCTCGGAGTCGAAGTCCAGCTTCCACAGTGCCACCGAGCTTTGCAGGCCGGGCACCCACTCCGTGCGCGCACCCAGCTCCATGCCGCGCGCAGAGACAAGACCCGGCACCTTGTCGACAGCGTCGCCGGTCCTGGGGTCGACGGTGGCAGTCGTGCCACGCGCGTCGTTGCTGTGGAAGCCCCGGCCGGCATTGAAGAAGAACTCGGTCTTCGCCCACGGGCCAGCAATCAGCGACAGCTTGGGCGAGAACAGATGGGCCGAGGCGCTGCCGGAGTTGGCGGTGTTGCTCAGGCTGTGGACCTTGAAGCGCGCCTGGTCGGCCCGCAGGCCGACGACGCTGCGCAGCCAGGGCGCGAGTTCCACGGAAGTCTGGCCGTAGAGGCCGAGCTGGGTCTCGCGCACGTTGTCGTCGCGCGTGGTGCCGATGACCCGGCGCTCCACGGCGTCGTAGAGGCCAACGCGGATGCGGTCGTGGCGCAGCTGCAGGCCGACTTCGCTCCTGGCGGGCAAGTCACCCAGCCGGTGCTCGACGGCATGGCTGGCTTTCACACCGTAGACGCTGCGCTTGTCCTGCTGAGAGAACTGGTCCCCGTCGTCTGGCCTCTCCAGCGCGTATGTGAAGTTGGAGAACAGCTTGAGCCGGTAGTTCATCGCATACGCCGCGACGTTTGTGGTCTCGCTGCCGGTGCTGCGATGCCACTCGCCGGACACGCTCGCGCGGCGCGTCTCGCCGCCATCGCTGGTGTCGATGGCATCGAAGCGGCCGAAGGGCTGGCCGTTGTACGTGCCGGCGGCGATGAGGCGTTCGGGCACCTGGTCGGTCGACTGCCACCTGGCGTCATAGCCCATCAGGCTGGCGCTCCAGCCCTCGGCACGTGTTCCGCCGGACAAGGTCAGCACGCCATTGCTCTTGCGCAGGCGCTCGGGCAGCTTCCACGGCCCGTCGTTGTGCTGCACCTCGACGGCACCGAGCAGGTTCAGCCCACCGCCCAGCGCCGTCGAGCCGGCGCCGACGAAGCGCTGGAACTGGCGCTGACCCAACGTCAGCGCGGCGAAGCTCTCATCCAGGGTGCTGCGGTAGGCGATGTCGGCCGAGCCGGCGGCGGCGAAGTTGCCGTTCTTGGCGAAGTACGGTCCCTTGCGGTACTCGATGCGATCGACCAGTTCCGGGATGAGGAAGTTCAGGTCCGAATAGCCCTGGCCGTGCCCGTGTGAAGGCATGTTGACCGGCAGGCCGTTGACGCTGGTGGCGAAGTCGGTGCCATGGTCGAGGTTGAAGCCGCGCAGGAAGTACTGGTTGGCTTTGCCGTCGCCGGAGTGCTGCGTGACGATGAGGCCGGGCACGAACTCCAGCACCTCGCCCGGGCGCAGCGCGGGCCGGCTCTTCAGCAGTTCGGCGCGGATGGTGCCTTGAGAGGCCGCGTCGGCGCTGCCGATGGCGTTGTCGTAATGGCGGCCGGCCACCTCGACCTTGTCGAGCACGGCGGTGGCGACGACGACGGGCCGTTCCACCTGGGCTTGGGCGATGGACGTGGCGAGCAGGCAGGAAGCGGCCAGCAGCGTCGGCTGGAAGCGATTCTTGGGCATGGGAAATCTCGGGATCGGGGGGACCTGCGGGCGTGCGCAGGCACGACCTGTCGCGGCTGGACAGGCAGAAGTCAAAGGCGGTTTGACGGGCGCGGCGATGCGCGCTAAGCCTTCAGCCCCGAGGCGGCGTCAGCAGCGGTGCGACAACGCGGTCGCGCCAGCCGAGGCCCGTGGCAGCCGGGCGGTCGCCACCCACGCTGGCGGGCAAGGCCCAGTTGGCAGGCAGCCAGGCCAGGAAGGCCGTCGCACCGCCTTGCAGCGAGTCGTCGGCCGGGTCGCCAACGTCGAGCACGTCCGCCTCGTCATGCGAGTGCCTGTGAAAGACGCCGCCATGCTCGTGCAATGCGGCAGCCGGCCCCTTGCTCACAACCCAGCCGAACCTGGCCGCCTGTAGTCGCGGGTCCTGGGCGGCATGCAGATGATTCAGCAGAGCCCGCAGAGGCGACGGCGACACCGCCGCAGGCACGACGCCGGTGTGCACGTGCCGATGGCCTTGCACGCCGGCAACGAGCTGGGCCACGCTCTGCAAAGGCAGCACGACCAGCAGCAGCATCAGGATGCCGACACGTGTTCGTTGCAGAAGCGATGACAGGATGGGTGGCACGGGCGTGAGGCTGAAGAACAGCGGGGCTTTGGTCGCAAGCATGGCCTGCGCATGACAGTGCCTACGCGCGCAGCCTGCCGCCGGATTCGTCGCCCCCTAGGTCACGAGCACTCCGACGAACTGCTAGCCCCAGCTTGAGAACGGCTTCACAACCAGGTTGGCGTTGACGTAGCGGCCGTCGCCCGTGACCTCGTCGCCGAGCCAGGCTGGTCGCGCAAACGCCTGCCCCTCGGACTGCAGCTCAATCTCCGCCACCACCAGGCCAGCATTGGCGCCGAGGAACTCGTCGACCTCCCAGGTCATGCCCTCGTGCGGGCACAGATGGCGGATCTTCTCGACGGCAGGGCCGTCGCATAGCGCCAGCATCTGCTGCGCATCGGCCAGCGGCACGGCGTACTCGAACTCGGCACGCGTGGCGCCGCGCGTGGCGCCCTTGATGGTCAAGAAGGCCGCGTCGCCGGCGATGCGCACGCGCACCGTGCGCGCCGGGTCGCGGCTGAGATAGCCCTGGCTGAAGCGCGTCTGGCATGTGGCCTGGCTGCGCCAGCCGTCGCCCTTGACGAGGAACTTGCGTTCGATCTCAATGCCCATGTTCTGCTGCCCTCGCTGCGGCTTCGCGCAGCTTGTCCTTCTTGCTCTTGCGTGTCGCGCTCTTGATGCCGCCCGCCGCCTGCGCCTCGCTGGCCACGGCCTCGGGCTCGAAGCCGCTCATGCGCTCGCGTGGCACACGCTGGCCCTGGCGTTTTTCGATGAGGCGGAAATGGCTCTCGGCGTTCTCGGCGCTGTCCGCGCAGATGAAGCTGACGGCCACACCGGTGGCGCCAGCGCGGCCGGTGCGGCCGATGCGGTGGGTGTAGTCGGCGGCGGAGCGCGGCAGCTCGTAGTTGACGACGGCGTCCAGCGCATCGACATGCAGGCCGCGCGCGGCCACGTCGGTGGCCACCAGCACCCTCACGCTGCCGGACTTCAATGCCTCCAGCACGTCGCGGCGCGCGCCCTGGCTGAGCTCGCCGTGCAGCACGCCGGCCTTGAAGCCGTGGGCGAAGAGCTTGTCCGACACGAGATCGGCCGTGTAGCGGCTGGCAACGAAGACGAGCGCCCGCTCCCAGCCCTCGGTCTTGAGCAGCTCGCGCAGGGCCGGCAGGCGCTGGGCGCGGTCGAGCTGGATGGCGCGCTGCGAGATCTGCGGCGGTGCCTCTTCGATCGCTATGCGCACCGGGTCGCGCAGCAACTGGGCGGCCAGGGTCTCGACGGCGGGCGCGAACGTGGCCGAGAACAGCAGGTTCTGCCGGCGCGCCGGCAGCTGGGCGATGACGCGCTGCAGCTCGTCGGCAAAGCCCAGGCCCAGCAGCCGGTCGGCCTCGTCCAGCACCAGGCATTGCACGCCGGCCAGCGTCAGGCCGTTGTGGTCCAGCAGATCGAGCAGGCGGCCGGGCGTGGCCACCATCACGTCGCAGCCACCGCGCAGCGCCATCAGCTGCGGGTTGATGGACACGCCGCCAAAGGCCAGCGCGACCCGGGGCCGGTGCAGCAGCTTGGACGCGATTTCACGCAGGAACTCTGCGGTCTGCGCCGCCAGCTCGCGCGTGGGCGCCAGCACCAGCGCACGCGGGCCGGGTCGCGGTGGCGAGTCGACGAGCCGCTGCAGCAGCGGCAGCGCGAAGGCAGCCGTCTTGCCCGAGCCGGTCTGGGCCAGGGCCAGCACGTCGTGACCCGCCAGCACGGGAGGCAGTGCCGCTGCCTGGACGGCGGTCGGCGCGTGGTAGCCCCGCTCGCGCACGGCGCGCAGCAGGGCGGGCGTGAGGCCCAGGGTGGAAAAAGACATGCGCGATTGTCGCGGCTGCGGTCGGGTGCCGCAGTACAGCGCCGGGAGAAGTCAGAACAGCGGCTGCTGGTCGCCCGCCAACTGCCTGGCGGCGCGTGCCTCGATGAGCAGCATCTGGCGCTTGGTTTCCACGCCCCCGGGCGCAGAGAAGCCCGTTGGCGCACCGCCAGCACCCATCACGCGGTGGCAGGGCACGATGGGCGCGAAAGGGTTGTGACCTTCGGCCCGCCCCACCGCGCGCGCCGCGCCGGGCTCACCCAGCGCCGTGGCGAGTTCGCCATAGGTGCGCGTCTGGCCGACGGGGATCTGGCGTGTCAGCCTCAGTACCCGGCGATCAAAATCTGGCAGCGCGCTGTCGTCCAGCTTGACGGCCAGCAACTCGCAATGGTCGGCCATCTCGCTGGCCAGCAGGCGCTGGACTCCCGCGATGGCCTCGCGCACAGGTGCCGGCGGCTCGGCTTCCACGGCGCCGCAGAAGCGGTGCTGCATCAGCGCACGCAGCGCCTCGACGTCCGCTGCCGGCAGTTGCGAACCGATCAGGCCGTCGCTCGCATCGCCCCGCCACGCGACGGCGCAATGGCCCAGCGCGGTGGCGAAGACGGCGAACTGCGGTGTCACGCCACGCCCTGCCCCAGCCGTGCCGCCGTCGCGCGGGCCGCCACCTCCCGCGGCGCCAGCGTCTTCAGCCGGTGGTCGCTCCACACCTGGCGCCAGCGCCGCGCGCCCGGCGTGCCGTTCCACAGGCCGAGCGCGTGGCGCATCGCATGCGACCAGGAGCGGCCGGCGGCGTGCACGCGTTCGAGGTAGTCCAGCCACTGTTCTTCGACCTGCTCGCGGCTGGTGGCCGGGTCGGGCTGGCCGAAGAAGCGCGAGTCCCATTGCGCCATGCTCCAGGGCTCGTGATAGGCCTCGCGGCCGACCATGACGCCGTCCAGATGGGCCAATTGCGCGGCGATCTCGTCCGGCGTCTTCAGGCCGCCGTTGATGGCGATGGTGAGCTGCGGGAACTCGCGCTTGAGCTGCGCCACCAACTCGTAGCGCAGCGGCGGGATCTCGCGGTTCTCCTTCGGCGACAGCCCCTGCAGCCAGGCGTTGCGGGCATGGACGATGAAGACCTCGCAACCGGCCGCCGCGACAGTGCCGACGAAGTCGCGCACGAAGTCGTAGCTCTCGTTCCTGTCGATGCCGATGCGGTGCTTGACGGTGACCGGCAGCGCCGTCGCGTCGCGCATGGCCTTCACGCAGTCGGCCACGAGTTGCGGTTCGGCCATCAGGCAGGCCCCGAAGGCGCCCTTTTGCACCCGCTCGCTGGGGCAGCCGCAGTTCAGGTTGACCTCGTCATAGCCCCAGCGCTCGGCGAGCTGAGCACAAGCCGCCAGGTCGGCAGGCTCGCTGCCGCCCAGCTGCAGCGCGACGGGATGCTCCTCGGCGTTGAAGTCCAGGTGGCGCGGCTGGTCGCCGTGCAGTAGCGCGCCGGTCGTCACCATCTCGGTATAGAGCAGCGTGCGGCGGGTGATGAGGCGGTGCAGGAAGCGACAGTGCCGGTCGGTCCAGTCCATCATTGGCGCGACGGACACGCGCCAGGGGGAAAAAGCTTCGGGATTCACGCCGCGATTATCGAGGGCCGCAAAAGACAAGGCCCGCGCTGGGCGGCGCGGGCCTCGAAGAAGACGGGCTCGAAGGGATCAGCGGCGGCGGCGTGCGGCGCCAACGCCACCCAGAGCGGCCACCATGACCAGGGCAAGGCTGGCCGGTTCGGGCAAGGTGTTGCCCGCTGCCGAGTACTCCACCAGGTAACCATTGGTCTGGCCGGGATTGCCCGGACCGCCGTGGTCATTCCACTGCGCCGGATTGCCCCAATTGGTCTGCAAGAAGTTCTCGCCGTTGCAGCAGTTGTTGGGCTCGCCAGCGAACCAGTTGAAATACGTCAACGCTTGGCCGGCTTCCGGGCCGGCACGCCAGGTCCACTTGCCTTCGGCACCGTCGTCGGAACCGCTGATCCAGGCCAGGACACTGTTCGCGGCGGTCACGGACGCAAAGCGGTTTTCACCGGCGGTGGTCAGCGTGGCCAGATAACCGGTCAGGCCCAGATAGCTCTTGGTCTGGGCTGCGGCCAGGGCGTCGGCCCAGGTCACGGCATCATCGAAGAATTCGTAATAGTGGTCGTTGCCGCCACTGGCGACGGTCCACTGCACGGGGGCTGCCACGGCGGCTTGGCCCATCAGGCCTGTCACGAAGAGGGCGGCTGCGAGCGCTTTGCGCATGGTTGTCTCCAGAGCGTGAAATATGGCGCGAGTGTCCGGAGGCCGATGCCGGCGGCCAACCTCCAATCCAAGGGGAGACAGCTTCACCTCAGGTCGCGCAACGGATGCGCGGCCGGCGCCCACGGGCTCACGAAGAAGGCAGCCACTTCGGCAGCGTCGACTTCGGCGACCAAGGCCGGGTTCCAGCGCGGCGCATGGTCCTTGTCGACGGCCAGTGCACGTATGCCCTCGACCGTCTCGCTGCTCGCGGCACCACGCAGGTGGAAGGCGTGATGCACCAGGTCGCGCTCCGGGCGCAGGTCGTCGGCCAGGCTGAGCTTGCGGCCGCGGCGCACCAGCTCCAGCGTCACCGCCAGCATCGTGGGTGAGCGCTTCAGCATCGTCTCGCGAGTCTGCCTCGCCCAGTGATCGTCGAGGCGAGCCAGCGAGTCCAGGATGTCGGCCAGCGTCGGCAGGCTGAAATGGCGGTCGATGCGCTCGGCCGCCGCTTTGGGGTTGGATGACGGCGCCAAATCGACGCGCTCCATGATGGTGGCGACCACATGCTCGGCGCTTGGCTGGGCGCCATGGCGCAAGTCCTCGACCATGGCCGCCCATTGCTCTGCACGCACGAAGACGTCGCCCAGGCCCCATTCAATGGCGTCACCCGCCGCAATGGTCTGGCCGGTCAGCGCCAGCCACTCGCCCACGGCGCCAGGACATTGCGCGAGGAACCATCCACCGCCCACATCAGGGAAAAGGCCGATGCCTGTCTCGGGCATGGCCAGCATGGAACGGTCGCACACCACGCGCAGCTTGGCACCTTGGCTGATGCCCATGCCACCGCCCATGACGATGCCGTCCATCAGCGCGATGCAGGGCTTGGGAAAGGTGTGGATCAGGTGGTTGAGGCGGTACTCCTCGGTGAAGAAGGCGTCCAGCGCCGGGTCGCCCGCGTGGGCGGCCTGGTGGAAGAAGCGGATGTCACCGCCTGCGCAGAAGGCCGGCGGCTTGCCTTCGCGGCCCGCGCCCAACAAGACGACCGCCTGGATCTGCGGCGAGACCGCCCAGCTTCTCAGCAGCGTCGTCATGTCGCGGATCATGGCCAGCGACAGCGCATTCAGCGCCTGCGGGCGGTTCAACGTGATGAGGCCCAGGCAGCCATTGACCTCGGCCACGATGTGGCCGTCGGATACCAGGGGCGGGATCAGGTCGGTCATGCGTACTTCAGGGAAGGTTTGCAGGTTTGACGATAGAAGGTGCCAGCGCCTCGTTGGCGATCAAGGCAGCGAGCACAAGGCTACCGCCGATCAAGGCTGCGCTGCCAGGGTGTTCGCCCGCAAAGACCCAAGCCCACAGCACGCCAAGCAAGGTTTCCGACTGGCCCAGCAGCGCGATCTCGTGGCTGGGCAGCGCGCGCGCAAGGCGCACGGCCAGCAGGCAGGGGATGGCGAGCTGGAAAACGCCGAGCAGCGCCAGCAGGCTGAGGTCATGCGCACCGGCTTGCAGCGGCCAGGCGAGGGGCAGTGTGGCGGCCATCGAGACCAGCGCGCCGATCAGGACGGCGGGCAGCATGTCACCGCCCTCCCCCACCTTCTGCAGCAGGCACCAGTTCGTCGCTGCGGCGAGCGGGACGCCCAACGCGACGAAGACACCGAGCAGCGGCCCGCCCAACTGGCCGCCAAACATCCAGCCAATGCCTGCGCCAGCGATGGCAATCGCCCACCAGGTGCGCGCCGGGATAGGCTGACGCAGAAACATGCGCGCAAAGATCGCCGTGAACAGCGGCGACAGCGACATCGTGACCAGCACGTTGGCCACCGTCGTCAGCGACAGCGCCACCATGAAGGCCGTGAACATGACGGCCCAGCAAACGCCAGACGCCCACACGGCGGCGCCACGCATCGCACCCAGCAGCGCCCTGCCGCGCATGACGCCAAGGATGACGACCAGCGCCAGCGCATTGAACGCGCTGCGCCAGAACGTGATCTCAAAGCCCCGCGCCGCATCCAGATGCCGCGTGACCACGCCCGCCGAACTCCACATCAGCGTGACCAGCAGCATCAGCAACACAGCAGATCGGTGGCTCATCAATGAAGAGCGCCCCGTCAAACGGGGCGCGGGCAATCAACTGTCTAGAACCCCCTCCTGGAGGGGGGCTGGGGGGAGCTCAAGGCGCCGCGCCAGCGTGTGTCGCAAGCCTCAGGCGCGCGACGCACGCTTGCGTTCGTTCTCGGACAGATGGCGCTTACGCAGGCGCACGCTCTTGGGCGTGATCTCGACAAGCTCGTCGTCCTCGATGAACTCGACGCCGTACTCCAGCGTGAGGTCGATCGGCGGCGTGATCTTGATCGCGTCTTCCTTGCCGGAGACGCGGAAGTTGGTCAGCTGCTTGGTGCGCGTGGCGTTGACGACCAGGTCATTGTCGCGGCTGTGGATGCCGACGATCATGCCTTCATAGACCGGGTCGTTGGGCTTGACGAACATGCGGCCGCGGTCGTCCAGCTTGCCCAGCGCGTAGGTGAAGATTTCACCGGCATCCATCGAGATCAGCACGCCGTTCTTGCGGCTGGCGATGTCGCCCTTGTGCGGCTCGTAGCCGTCGAAGATGTTGCTGATCAGGCCCGAACCGCGGGTCAGGTTCAGGAACTCGTTCGTGAAGCCGATCAGGCCCCGCGCCGGGATGCGGTACTCCAGGCGCACGCGGCCACGGCCGTCCGGCTCCATGTTGACCAGCTCGCCCTTGCGCTCGCCCAGGGCCTGCATGACGCCGCCCTGATGGGTTTCCTCGACGTCGGCCGTCACCAGTTCGATGGGCTCGTGCTTCTCGCCGTCGACAGTGCGGAACACCACGCGCGGCTTGGACACGGCCAGCTCGTAGCCTTCACGGCGCATGTTCTCCAGCAGGATGGTCAGGTGCAGTTCGCCCCGGCCCATCACTTCGAAAATGCCGTCTTCGTCGGTCTCGCTGACGCGCAGCGCCACGTTGCTCTGCAGTTCCTTCTGCAGGCGGTCCCAGATCTGGCGGCTGGTGACGTACTTGCCTTCGCGGCCTGCCAGCGGGCTGGTGTTGACGCAGAAGTTCATCGTCAGCGTCGGCTCGTCCACCTTGAGCATGGGCAGCGGTGCCGGGTCCGACGGGCTGGTGACGGTCACGCCGATGCTGATGTCGTCGATGCCGTTGATCAGCACGATGTCACCGGGGCCGGCCGAGGTGGTCTGCACGCGGTCCAGGCCTTGGAAGGTCAGCACGTTGTTGACGCGACCCTTGTAGGTCTTGCCGTCCGGGCCTTCCATGACCAGCACGTCCATGGCGGGCTTGAGCGTGCCCTGGCTGATGCGGCCCACGCCGATGCGGCCGACGAAGGTGGAGTAGTCCAGCGCCGAGATCTGCAGCTGCAGCGGCGCCTCGGGGTCGCCCTTCTGGGCCGGCACATGTTTCAGGATGGTGTTGAACAGGGCCGACATGTCGGGGCCCCACTGCTCACCGGGTGCGCCTTCTTCCAGCGAGGTCCAGCCGTTGATGCCCGAGGCGTAGACGACGGGGAAGTCGAGCTGCTCGTCGTTGGCGCCCAGCTTGTCGAACAGGTCGAACGCGGCGTTGATGACGGCATCGGGCTTGGCGCCCGGCTTGTCGACCTTGTTGACGACGACGATGGGCTTGAGACCCAGGGCCAACGCCTTCTTGGTCACGAAGCGCGTCTGCGGCATCGGGCCTTCCTGCGCGTCGATCAGCAGCACCACGCCGTCGACCATGGACAGCGCACGCTCGACTTCACCGCCAAAGTCCGCGTGGCCCGGGGTGTCGACGATGTTGATGTGCGTGCCTTCCCAGCTGACCGCACAGTTCTTGGCCAGGATGGTGATGCCGCGCTCGCGCTCGATGGCATTGCTGTCCATGACGGTGTCGACGACCTTCTCGTGTTCGGCGAAGGTGCCGCTCTGACGCAGGAGCTGGTCCACCATGGTGGTTTTGCCATGGTCGACGTGGGCAATGATGGCGATGTTGCGGATCGGGGTGGTCATGGTGATGCTTCTTAAAAAAACCGGGTCAGGCAGAAGCCACAAGTGGCTTCTCGAGCAGAGCCTGGACCTCCGGCGGGGTCAACAGGCGGTCGGCGATCAATTCGCCAGATGTGATGTGGGCGCTGCCGAGGAAGGCGCGCGCCTCGGGTCCGTAGACGCGCACACGCGCGGCGTCAGCCGCGTCCACGCGGCGGCGCAGGCCGGACAGGAAGCGCACGGCCTCTTCGACAGGCAGGCGCAGCTCGGGCGCATCGGCCAGCAGGCGGTCAGGTGAAATGAGCAGCGCCGCGCGTTGCTCGTCGGGCAAGGCCTCGAGCGCTGCCAGCGTGATGCTGCCGTCCAACGTCAGGCTGCCGGAGGCGGTGCGGCGCAGCGCGGCCAGCGACGCGCCACAGCCTAGACTGGCGCCGATGTCTTCGGCCAGCGTGCGGATGTAGGTGCCTTTGGTGCAGCGGATGTCGAGGGTCACGGTGCCAGCCTGCACGGCAACGATGTCGATGGCATGAATCGTCACGCGACGGCTCTTGCGCTCGATCTCGATGCCTTCGCGGGCGTACTCGTACAACGGCCTGCCTTCGTGCTTCAGCGCCGAGTACATCGGCGGCGTCTGGTCGATCTCGCCGGTGAAGGCGGCGCAGGCGGCCACGATCTGCTCGGGCGTGATGTGGTCGGCGTCAACGCGTTCCAGCACCTCGCCCTCGGCGTCGCCCGTCGTCGTGCGGATGCCCAGAGCCAGCGTCGCGAGATATCGCTTGTCGGCATCCAGGCTCAACTGGCTGAACTTGGTCGCCGCGCCGAAGCACAGCGGCAACAGGCCGGTGGCCAGCGGATCCAGCGTGCCGGTGTGGCCGGCCTTCTCGGCGCGCAGCAGCCACTTGGCCTTCTGCAACGCGTCGTTGCTCGACAAGCCCAACGGCTTGTCGAGCAACAACACGCCATGCAGCGGCCGGCGCTGGACGCGAAGACGGGGCGGACGGGCCGCCGCGACGACGGCCTCAGTCATTGGGTTCCTCATCCTCCAACGCGCGCGTCGCGTTGGCCCGGTTGATCAGCGCACTCATCTCGGCCGCACGCTCGATGGTGCGGTCGAACTGGAAGTGCAGTGTCGGCACGGTGTGGATCTGCAGGCGCTTGAAGAGACCATTGCGCAGGAAACCCGCAGCCTCGTTCAACGCCTCCTGCGTCTCCTTCGGGTCACCGACCAGCACCGAGAAGAACACCTTGGCATGGACGTAGTCGGGCGTGACCTCGATCGCATTGATCGTGGCCATGCCGATGCGCGGATCCTTCAGCTCGCGGATGAGCTCCGCCAGATCGCGTTGGATCTGGTCGGCGACTCTGAAGCTGCGGTTGGGGATGGCGCGTTTGTGTCTCATGGCAGGTTTCCTGGTGAGGCTGTCAGCGCGGTTCACGCGCGGACAGCCAACAAAGAACAAACCCCGCCCCGAGGGGCGGGGTTAACCCTCGGGTCGAAAGGTCAGATCGTGCGGGCCACTTCCTTGATCTCGAAGAATTCCAGCTGATCGCCTTCCTTGATGTCGCTGTAGTTCTTGAGCTTGATACCGCACTCGAAGCCTTCCTTGACTTCGCGGACGTCGTCCTTCTCGCGGCGCACCGAGTCCACCTCGCCCGTGTAGACGACGGTGTTCTCGCGCAGCAGGCGGAAGCGCGCGCCACGGCGGACCAGGCCGCTGGTGACCATGGAGCCGGCCACCGTGCCGATCTTGGAGGCGACGAACACGACACGGATCTCGGCCGTGCCCAGTGCCTCTTCGCGCTGCTCGGGCGCCAGCATGCCGGACATCGCCTTGGTCACGTCGTCCACAGCGTCGTAAATGATGCTGTAGTAACGCAGATCGACGGCATTGCCCTCGGCCAGCTTGCGCGCACCGGCGTCGGCCCGCACGTTGAAGCCGATGATGACGGCCTTGGAAGCGATGGCGAGGTTGATGTCGCTCTCGCTGATGCCGCCAACCGCCGCGTGGACGATCTGCACCTTGACTTCGGCGTTGCTGAGCTTGAGCAGCGAGGCGGCCAGCGCTTCCTGCGAACCCTGCACGTCGCTCTTGATGATGAGCGGCAACGTCTGCACGTCGCCAGCACCCATCTCGCTGAACATGTTCTCCAGCTTGGCGGCCTGCTGCTTGGCCAGCTTCACGTCGCGGTACTTGCCCGAACGGAAGGTGGCCACTTCGCGGGCACGGCGCTCGTCACCCAGCACCATGAACTCGTCGCCGGCTTGCGGCACTTCGGTCAGGCCCTGGATCTCGACAGGGATGGACGGGCCAGCCTCGGTACAGGCCTTGCCGTCTTCGTCCAGCATGGCGCGCACGCGGCCGAAGGTTGAACCCGCCAGCACGACGTCGCCGCGCTTGAGCGTGCCGCTCTGCACCAGCACTGTTGCGACCGGGCCGCGGCCCTTGTCCAGCTTGGCTTCGATGACGATGCCCTTGGCCATGGAGACCACCGGTGCCTTCAGCTCCAGCACTTCGGCCTGCAGCAACACCTGCTCCAGCAGTTCGTCGATGCCCTGGCCGGTCTTGGACGACACGCCGACGAATGGCGCTTCCCCGCCGAACTCTTCCGGCACGACCTGTTCTGCCACGAGCTCGCTCTTCACGCGCTCGACGTTGGCGTCCGGCTTGTCGACCTTGGTCATCGCGACCACGATGGGCACACCAGCGGCCTTCGCGTGGTGGATGGCTTCCTTGGTCTGGGGCATGACGCCGTCATCGGCTGCGCAAACCAGGATGACGATGTCCGTCGCCTTGGCGCCGCGAGCCCGCATGGCCGTGAAGGCCGCGTGACCCGGGGTGTCCAGGAAGGTGATCATGCCGCGCGGCGTCTCGACGTGATAAGCGCCGATGTGCTGCGTGATGCCGCCAGCCTCGCCCGCGGCCACACGGGCACGGCGGATGTAGTCCAGCAGCGAGGTCTTGCCGTGGTCGACGTGGCCCATGACGGTGACGACCGGTGCACGCGGCAGCGACTCGTGCTGCTGCTCGGCGGTGGTGCCTTCTTCTTCGAGGAAGGCGTCCGGATCGTCCAGCTTCGCCGGGACAGCCTTGTGGCCCATTTCCTCGACCAGGATCATGGCCGTTTCCTGATCCAGCTGCTGGTTGATGGTGACCATCTGGCCCAGCTTCATCAACTGCTTGATGACCTCGGCAGCCTTGACCGACATCTTGTGCGCCAGGTCGGCGACCGAGATGGTTTCGGGCACATGGACCTCGATGGACTGCTGCTCGACCGGCGGCGTGAAGTTCGACGAACCTCCGTCATCACGGCCACCGCGGCCACCGCGGCCACCGCGTGCCGGGGCACGCCAGTTGCCACCGCCACCCGGGCGATTGGCGCCGGCGGGGCCGGAACCAATGGTCTTGAGGCCACGCTTCTTGGCGGCGTCATCGGCCCAGCTGGACGACAGCTTTTCGGACTTGACCGACTTCTTGTCGCCCGGCTTGGCCGTCGTGCTGCCCGGAGCGGCAGGTGCGCCAGGCGCGCCGACCTTCTTGTGGATGGTGCCCTTGATGCCCGCAGCCGGTTCGGCCGGCTTGGGCTCTTCCTTCTTGGGCGCGACCATCACCTTCTTGGGCGCGTTCATCATCGCGCGGATGGCAGCAGCCTCGGACTCGGCAGCCTTGCGGCGGCGGGCCAGATCGTCCTGCTTGTTCTTCTCTTCGGCAGCGGCGTCGACAGCCTTGACCACACGCAGCAGCGGCTTGGGCGGCTCGACCGGAGCGGCAGCCACAACGGGCGCGGGTGCTTCCACCGGAGCAGCGACCGGCTCCGGCGCGGGCGGCTCGACCGGCGCCGACTTGGCGCGGCGGCTGGCAGCGGCCTTGTTGATCGCGGCAGCCTCGGCCGACGCAGCGGCAGAGCTGCGCTGGCGGGCTTCGGCGACCGCCTCGGGCTTGGCGGCCTCGGCAGCCGCCAGTGCAGCAGCAGCGGCTTGGGCTGCTGCGGCCACTGCGGCGGCCTCGGCAGCGGCTTGCTCCTCGGCGCGGCGCGCCTCGGCGGCTTCGCGGGCGGCGCGCTCGGCGTCCTCGCGGGCCTTCACCTTGGCGGCCAACTCCTCTTCCTGCTGGCGCAATGCCGCAGCCTGAGCTTGGGCCTCTTCCTCGCGGCGAACCAGATCGGCTTCATCCTGGCCACTGCCGGCCTCGTCAGCGGCGTCGTCACGCTTGATGAAGGTCCGCGTCTTCTTGACCTGGACCTGGATCGTGCGGGCCTTGCCACTGGCATCGGCTTGCTTGATCTCGGTGGTCGACTTCTTGACCAGCGTGATCTTCTTGCGATCCGCACCGGCGGTGCCGTGGGACGAGCGGAGGTGGTCGAGCAGGCGTTCCTTGTCGTTCTCGCTCAGCGAGTCGTCGACGGAAGACTTCTTGACGCCCGCGGCTTGCAGCTGCTCCAGCAGCGTGCTCGCCGGCTTGCTCAGCTCGGCGGCGAATTGGGCGACGGTAGTCACGGCCATGTGGGGATCCTTCAAATTACTTTTGGTGCGGCGCGGCGTATCGAGATCAATCAATCGTTGAACCAATGTTCACGCGCCTTCATGATCAGCGCGCGTGCCGCCGCTTCGTCCAGGCCGGACAAGTCAACCAGTTCATCCACGGCCAAGTCGGCCAGGTCGTCACGGGTATTGATGCTGCCTTCGGCAAGCTTGCTCAACAGCTCAGGCGTCACGCCCTCGAGGTCGCGCAGGTCTTGCGACACGTCGTCGACCTTCTCTTCGCGGGCGATCTCGGCCGTCAGCAGCGCGTCCTTCGCACGGGTGCGAAGCTCGTTGACGGTGTCCTCGTCGAAGGCCTCGATCTCGAGCATTTCCTGCATCGGGACATAGGCGACTTCTTCCAGGCTGGTGAAGCCCTCGGCGATGAGGATGTCGGCGACTTCGGCATCGACGTCGAGCTTCTCGACGAACAGCTTTCGGACGCTCTCGGCCTCGACTTCATGCTTGGCGGCCGATTCCTCGGCCGACATGATGTTGATGCGCCAGCCGGTCAGCTCGGACGCCAGGCGCACGTTCTGGCCACCGCGGCCGATGGCGATGGCGAGGTTTTCCTCGTCGACGACGACGTCCATGGCATGGCGCTCTTCATCCACCACGATCGACTGCACGTTGGCCGGGGCCAGCGCGCCGATGACGAACTGGGCCGGGTCTTCGCTCCACAGCACGATGTCGACGCGTTCGCCGGCCAGCTCGGTCGTCACGCCGTTGACGCGCGAACCGCGCACGCCGACGCAGGTACCAATGGGGTCGACGCGGCGGTCATGGCTGATGACGGCGATCTTGGCGCGGCTGCCGCTGTCGCGGGCGCAGCTCTTGATCTCCAGCAAACCTTGCTCGATCTCGGGCACTTCCTGCGCGAAGAGTTCCTTCATGAACTCGGGCGACGAGCGCGACAACATGATCTGCGGGCCGCGCTGGGTGGGGTCCACGCCGAGGATGACGGCGCGCACGCGGTCACCGGTGCGCAGGTTCTCTTTCGAGATCATCTCGCTGCGCTTCAGGCGCCCTTCGACACGACCGCTCTCGACAATGATGTCGCCCTTGTCCAGGCGCTTGACGGTGCCGACGAAGATCTTCTCGCCGCGCGACATGAAGTCGTTCAGCAATTGCTCGCGCTCGGCGTCGCGGATCTTTTGCAGGATGACCTGCTTGGCGGCCTGCGCGCCGATGCGGCCAATGGGCACGGAATCGACGGGCTCCTCGATGTGGTCGTCCACCTCGATGTCGGCGATCTGGTCCTGGGCTTCGAAGAGCAGGATTTCGGCGTCGGCGTTCTGCAGGCCTGCCTCGTTCGGGACGACGTGCCAGCGGCGGAAGGTCTCGTACTCGCCGGATTCGCGATCCACGCTGACGCGGATGTCGGCCTCAGCGCCGTAAAACTTCTTGGTGGCCGATGCAAGCGCGGCTTCGACCGCACCGAACACGACATCGCGCTCCACGCTCTTCTCGCGCGAGATCGCGTCCACCAGCATCAACATTTCACGGTTCATTGCTTGAGACCTCCGTCAACCTTGTCTTGGCCGGGCGCCACCTCGGTGGATGCGCCCGCTTGTTTCTTAGCTGCTGCTTTTTTCGGCTTGATAACGCCACGCTGGCCCGGCTTGCGGTCGGGCGCCGGCTCACCGCCGCGCCCCTTGAAGCTGATCACCGGCACGAGGCGCGCCTCCCGGACCTCATCAAGCGTGAAGTCCAGCGCCTGGTCGGCTTCGCCGTCATCGAACACCAGACGCCACGCCTGATCGCTCTCGGCGTTCGGCTGGGCACTGACGACCCCGCGGTACTTCTTCTTGCCCTGGAAGGGGGCCTTGAGCGTGATGTCGATTTCCTGGCCGGCAAAACGCGCGTAATGCGCTGCCTTGTTCAGCGGCCGGTCCAGACCCGGCGAGGACACTTCGAGCCGGGAATATTCCAAACCCTCGACCTCAAGCACATACTGCAGCTGCCGGGTGACCTTTTCGCAGTCATCCACATCGATCAATTCGCCGGCCAGCGCTTGCGCTTCCAGCTTGTCAATCGTCACGCGCAGCGTCCCACCACTGGCACTGCGTTCGCAGTCCACGAGTTCGTAACCAAGTCCGGTCACGGTCGTTTCTACAGCGGTTTGCCAACTCATGCGGGGCGGGGTTTCGGGCGAGAAGAAAAGCAAAAAGCAAAAAAAATGGGCTGGATGAATCCGCCCAACTCGTTTCACCAAAGCCTATTTGGGCCAGCTCCGGGGGATGTCATCCGGGGCTCGCGAGGCGTTAGCCGCGCTTCGGTGAAAGTCGGATTGTACGGTGCAAGTCCCATGCCGGCAAGCCGCCGGCTGCTGCGCGTGACAGAATCTGAGGCTGTTTGAGACCTCACAGGAGACAAGAATGGGCTTTCTCGCCGGCAAGCGGCTGCTGATCACGGGCGTGCTGTCCAACCGCTCCATCGCCTACGGCATCGCCCGGGCCTGCCACCGCGAAGGCGCAGAGCTGGCGTTCAGCTACCAGGGCGAGCGCTTCAAGGAGCGCATCACCGAGTTCGCCGCCGAGTTTGGCTCGCAGCTGATCTACGACTGCGATGTGACCAGCGACGAGCAGTTGGAAGCCTTGTTTGCCCAACTGGGCGAGGTTTGGCCCGAGTTCGACGGCTTCGTCCATTCGATTGGCTTTGCGCCGCGCGAAGCGATCGCCGGCGATTTTCTCGAGGGCATGACGCGCGAGAACTTCCGCATCGCCCACGATATTTCGGCCTACAGCTTCCCGGCCATGGCCAAACTCGCGGCGCCGCGTCTGCGTGAAGGCTCTGCCCTGCTGACCTTGAGCTACCTGGGCGCGCTGCGCATCGTCCCCAACTACAACACCATGGGCTTGGCCAAGGCCAGCCTGGAGGCCAGCGTGCGCTACCTGGCGCAGGCGCTGGGCCCCAAAGGCGTGGGGGTCAACGGCATCTCGGCCGGCCCGATCAAGACGCTGGCGGCGTCCGGCATCAAGGACTTTGGCAAGCTGCTGGGCCAGTTCGCGGCCCAGGCGCCGATACGCCGCAACGTCACCATCGACGACGTCGGCAACACGGCCGCCTTCCTGCTGTCTGACCTCGCGGCCGGCATCAGCGCCGAAATCACCTACGTGGACGGCGGCTTCAGCCAGATCGCGATGGCGGGGGAATAAAGCCCGGGCCTCAGCGGCGGCGCCGGGAGGCGATGCCCGCCGCGGCCAACCCGAGCAGCGCCAGGCCGGCGGGCTCGGGCACCGAGTTCGTGTCCCGCACGACGATGGAGCCAGCGGCGACCTCGCCGTTGTCGCCCACCTCGCCGATGTAGAGGAACAGGCCCGCCGTCGTCACGGCCGAGGTCAGGTTGAAGTCGATGGCGCCGTTGTCGCCCAGGCTCAGGAAGCCAAAGACCGTGGGCCCGGTCGTGGCCTCGCCGTCGAAAAGTCCCAGCGTCGCCACCGCGTCGTCGGCAGCGGCCCCCGAGCCATCCGTGCCGAAGAGCTTGGGGTCGGCCGGGGCGCGCTGCGTACCGGGCGAAAAGATGGTGCCGGTCGTGAAGTTGAACACCGACAAGCCCACGGCGGCCTTAGCGCAGGCGGCATCAGCGCAGTCGGTCGTCGACAGCTTGATGGCGTCGAGGTCGAAGCCCGAGAACTGCCCTGCTGAGCCGCCGAGCAGGCCGCTGTTGTCGCGGATGCCGATGGACAGGATGGTGGACAGGCCAATGCTGGACAGGTCGGCTTTGTAGACCGCCGTGCCCGCCAGCGTGCCGCCGGTGAGACCGGTCAGCGGCGTCAGCGCCACCGGCACGGCCTGGGCCGCCAGTGCAGACGTGAGGGCTGCTGCAGCGGCCAGAACTTTGTAAGTCGATTTCATGGGAATCTCGCAGGCTGTTGTGGACGAGCACTGATGTGCGCATAGCCCATGCCAGAACGTCCCCCTAGCTCGCGCAAGTCGCTGCCCTGTCTCCGGTTTTTCCGCGCCGGACGGCTTCGCTCGGCAGCCAGCGATGAAACCAGATGTTTTGATGTCATGTTGACCGACACCCTAGTTCTAGGCATATGGGCAGCACGGCTGTAACAGCCTCACATCTGGTGACATCCGCTCAAGCGGGCGGCGGGAAGGCCAGACCTGACACGACCGGTCGGCCAGCGACAAATCTCGTCAGTCGCAGTGGCCGGGCGAGGCAAAAGGCGACGCTTCTGGTCAGCTTTTGGCGTGTTTCACGCGGGCATGGGCGTTGCACGCTTAAAGCGGTCGCCTCACGGAGCCGCCCATGCCAGCCTTCCAACCGTTACGTCTTGGCCGCCTTGCCACGCTGACCCTGCTGGGGAGTCTCGGCGCCGCCCCGCTCCTTGCGCAGACCATCACCGTCTACAGCAGCGGCAGCCTGCCCATAGCCAGCACCCGCCAGCTCACGGCCTATGTGCCGTTGTCGCCGAACGGGGTCACGTGGAGCGTCAACGACATTGCCGGCGGCAATGCCAGCGTCGGCACGGTGGACGGCACGGGGCGCTACGTGGCGCCGGCCGTCGTGCCCGTGGCCAACATCGTCATCGTGAAAGCGACGAGCACGGCCTACCCGGCCAAGTCAGGCAGCGTCACGCTGACCGTGACCCAGGTGCAACCGCGGCTGTGGAGCATCAGCCCGGCCAGCGTGCCGGTGGGCGCGTTCACGATCCGGCTGAACGGCGCGGCCTTCCCCGCCAACGTGGCCGTGAAGATCGGCGACGTGCAGGCGACGGTCACGCGGCTGTCAGCCACGCAGCTGCAGGCCGCGGCCGTGGCGCCCAGCACCTGGCTGGGCAAGAGCCAGCCGGTGCAGGTGTGGGCGACGGGGTTGGGCGCCATCGGCTCGGACGTGGTCAACCTCAGCGTGTCGGCGAAGGCGCCAGCGCCTTCCCCGGCTCCTGCGCCGACGCCGGCACCTTCTCCGGCACCAGCCCCCTCCCCCGCGCCCGGCCCCGGCCAGGGCATAGCCAACCTGCCGGCGGCGCGGCTGCTGGAGCAGGCAACGTTCGGCCCCAATGCCACGGCCGTGGCCCGCGTGCGTAGCCTGGGCGCCGACGCCTGGCTGAACGAGCAGTTCGCGCTGCCCGAGACGCCCATCGCGTTGCCCACCGACAACAGCACGTCCACCGTGTCGTCACAGATGCTGACGCGCCTGACCGACGCGCCCGACCAGTTGCGCCAGCGCGTGGCCTATGCACTGGCGCAAGTCATCGCGGTCTCGGCCAACAAGAACATCTACCCCAACGAGTTGGTGCCGCACCTGCGCACGCTGAGCAAGCACGCCTTCGGCAACTACCGGGCGCTGCTGGAGGAGGTGGCGCGCAGCCCGCAGATGGGCAAATACCTGGACCTGGCCAACAGCAACAGGCCGCTGGGCGGCTCGGCGGCGAACGAGAACTTCGCGCGTGAACTGACGCAGTTGTTCACCATCGGCCTCGTCAAGCTGAACGCCGATGGCAGCCCCCAGCTCGACCTCTCGGGCCGGACCATCCCCACCTACGACCAGGCCACCATCCAGCAGATCGCGCTGGCGCTGACCGGCTGGACCTATGTCGGTACCGGCGTCAACAACTGGGAGAACTTCAGTGGGCCGATGGTGCTGCGCGAGGTCAACCACGACCAGCGGGCCAAGAGCTTCCTCGGCTGCAACCTGTCCGCCAGCCAGGGTGCAGACGCCGACCTGAAGGCCACGCTGGACTGCCTGTTCCAGCATGCCAACACGCCGCCCTTCGTGTCGCAGCGCTTGATCCGCCAACTGGTCAAGAGCAACCCCAGTCCGGCCTATGGGCAGCGTGTCGCGGCCGTTTTCATCAACAACGGCAGCGGCGTGCGCGGCGACCTGCGTGCGGTGGTGCGGGCCATCCTGCTGGACGCGGAAGCACGCAACGACACGGCCAACACCAATGACGGCCGGCTGCGTGACCCGATGCAGCACATCGCCGCCACCTTGCGTGCGCTCAACGGCGGTTTCCAGCCGGGCAACGCCCTCGGCTGGGAGATCGGCCGCACCGGCCAGACACCGCTGACGCCGCCCTCGGTCTTCGGGCACTACTCCCAGCTCTTCCGCCTGCCGCAGACGACGCTGGCCGCGCCCGAGTTCCAGATCTACACACCCACCGAGGCGACGCTGCGTGGCAACTTCATGTGGAGCCTGCTGACCCAGCCGGGCGCCAACATGCGCGTCAACCTGCAGCCATTCACGGCGGTCGCCAATGACACGACCGCACTGATCAACGCGGTGGACCAGCAACTGCTATGGGGCCGAATGTCGACCGTCATGCGTCAGAGCCTCGCCAACGCGATCAACGCCCAACCTGATGCGACGCAGCGGGTTCAGACGGCGCTGTACCTGACGCTGCTGTCCGGCCAGCACGCCATCCAACATTGAGAGGGACGACGCCATGACCTCACACAACACGACCCGCCGCGCATTGCTGCGCGCCGCCTGCGCCCTCACCGCCGCGCCAGCACTGCCCAGCCTCGCGCAAGGCACGGAGGACTACCGCGCCCTCGTCTGCATCTTCCTGGCCGGCGGCTGCGACGGCCACAACGTGCTGGTCCCACAAAGCGCCGCTGCCTACGCCGCCTACCGCAGCCTGCGCGGTGGCCTGGCGCTGCCCGATCAGTCCGCCAGCCTGCTGCCCATCACGACGACCGACGGCGTGCCCTACGCGCTGAACTCGGGCCTGCAGGCCGTCCATCCGCTGTGGGCGCAACGCAAGCTCGCGGCGATCGCCAACGTCGGCCCACTGCGGGCGCCGACGACGCGTGCGCAGATCCTCGCGGGCACGGCCACCCTGCCCGCCAACCTGTTCTCGCACTCAGACCAGATGCTGCAGACCCAGGCCGGCAATGGCAGCGGCGGCGGCACCGGCTGGGGCGGTCGCACGGCGGACGCCGTCATCGCGCGCAATGGCATGTCTCGCTTTCCGGCCGCAGTCTCAATGGCCGGTGGTGCGCTGTTCGCCAACGGCGCGCAAGTGCCGAGCGCCAGTCTCGTGCCGGGCTTCAACCTGGACGTCAGCGGCATGAACACGTGGCCGGCTTCGGCCACTACGGCACGCGCTCAGGCCTTGAACGAGATCCTGGCCCTGGACGGCGGCGTGAAGTTGATCCAGGCCGCCAACCAGGTGAGGCGCGATGCGCTCAGCCTCGGCACGCTGCTGCGCAGCAGCG
>Ga0187843_10000199_pt1 | contig 48435 bp, 37 predicted proteins | sample SpaLakP09_SKY_43_FD_134516 | JGI IMG/M metagenome (GOLD analysis project Ga0187843, IMG submission 134516) | Oligotrophic lake water microbial communities from Sparkling Lake, Wisconsin, USA - SP09_SKY_43 | ecosystem: Environmental > Aquatic > Freshwater > Lake | place: USA: Sparkling Lake... | reverse complement strand
GTGGGCGTGGGTGCGTAGACGCAGGCGGCGTCGGGCAGTTCAAGCATGGCGGGTTCTCTCCCTCGGTGCGGCCTTTCGAGCGAAGGCGCTTGTTCCTGGTTTTCAGCCTCGCGCGCGCGAGGCGCCGGCAGTGTGCCCGCGCGCCGGCAGGGCGGCAAGCCACCCCCTCTTCAGAGGGACAGGGTCTGCCCGAGGGCGCGCCGTTGCTTCAGCCGCGGCGCGCTTGCCATTCCGGGCGCAGCAGGCCGAAGACCTCGCTGTCGATGTACTGGCCGTTGATGAAGATCACGCCGCGCAGCCGGCCCTCAAACTGCAGGCCGGCTTTTTCAGCCACCCGGCGCGAGGCCAGATTGCCGGGCGCCAGCGCCGCGCAGACCCGGTGGACTTCAAAGTTATGAAACACATGATCGACCAGGGCGCGCGCGGCGGCCGTGCCCCAGCCCTGGCCACGGCGGGCCGGGTCATCGATCTTCCAGCCCAGCTCGCGGGCGCTGGAGTAGCGGTGGGCCAGGAAATGCGAGGCAGAGCCGATCGGCTCGCCGCTCTCGGCCTCGCAGATGACCAGGCGCTCGGCCTCGTTGCTGGAGAAGCCGTCTTCGGCAAAGCGCTTCTTGAAGAACTGCGGGCTGCGCAGCATGGAGCCTTCGAACTCCGTGCGATCCCGCAGATCACCGGCCTGGGCCGCCAACCGTGGCAGGTCATCTTCGGTGACCGGGCGCAGCAGCACCCGGCGGGCGGGTAGTTGGCTGGAAGACGGACTGGGGTTCATGCAGGGCTTTCGCTTTCGTCGGGGGTGCTCAACCGTTCTTGGGGCTTCGTTCCAAGGACTTGCGGATCTTGGCCGCGTCGGCCAGGCGCTCGGCCGAGCCGTCGGCGTCCAGCAGGACCACGGTCACGTCTCGGCCCGTCTTGTCTTTGAGTCGCAAGGCCAGGCAGCGTCCGGCTTCTTCGGTGTAGCCGGTCTTGGACAGGCGGATGTCCCAGCCCTTGCGGCCGACCAGGCGGTTGGTGTTGCGGAATTCGACCGGGCGGCCGTTGATCAGCACCTTTTCCTTGACGTCGCTGCTGAGCTTGCTGATCTGGGGATAACGCGCAGCCGCGGCGGCAATCTTGGCCATCTCGGCTGCGGTGGAGCGGTTGTGGGCCGACAGGCCCGTGGGCTCGGCGATCTCGGTGCGGGTCAGGCCCAGCGCGCGAATCTTGGCGCGCACCGCCTGCTCAAAGGCTGACGGGCCGCCCGGCAGGGTGCGGGCCAGGGCGGCGGCGGCGCGGTTGTCGGAGGCCATCAGGGCCAGCTGCAGGGCCGCGCCACGCGTCATGTGCGCACCGACGGGTACGCGCGAGGGGCTGTGCTTGAGGGTGTCCACATCTTCGCGCTGGATGCGGATGCGTGCTTTCAGGTCGGCCTTGGCGTCCAGTACCACCATGGCCGTCATCAGCTTGGTCAGCGAGGCGATGGGCACCTGGGTGTCGGCATCCTTGGCCATCAAGACCTTGCCGCTGCCGTTCTCCAGCACCAGGGCATGGCGGGCATTGACCGGCAGCTGGAACGCGGGCGCGCTCTCGGCGGCGGCGGCCTGGCGTGCGGGCTTGGCCTGCGCCGGCGCGGCAAGCAGGCCAAGGGCCGCCGCAGCGGCCAGCCCGAACGGCGTGGTGATGAAGAGACGGCGGGTGGCGGAAGAAACAGGCATGCAAAAACGGCTCAGAGCGGGGGCATCAGCCCTGCATTTTGCTTGTGAAAGCCGCGCCGCCCCGGCTTCAGCCGCGCCTGCGGCCCAGCATGCGCAGCAGGGTGGCATCGCGGTCCAGCAGATGGTGCTTGATCGCGCCCACGACATGGAGCAGCAGCAGGGCGATCAGCAGATAGCCCAGGGCGCTGTGCACGCTTTGCGCCAGTTGGCTCAGGCCCTCGTGCACGGGCAAGACCTCACCCGGGCGTTGCGGGTCTGCGTTGTGATGCATCAGGGTCAGGCCGAAGATGCCGAAGCCGTGGCCGCTGGCGCCCGAGAAGGTCATGCCGCTGATGGGCATGGCCAGGGTGCACAGCAGCAGCAGGCCATGGACCGCTTTCGCGAGGGTTTGCTGCAGGGCGGTGGCCGGGCTGGCAGCGGGTGGCCAGCCTTCCTTGAGCCGCCAGGCCGCGCGCGCGAGCGCCAGGGGCAGCACCAGCAGGCCGATGGATTTGTGGATGGGATACAGCGCCCAGGCCTCGAACTCGGCCATGTACAGGCCTACGGCGGTGAGGCCAATCATGGCCAGGGCCAGCACCCAGTGAAGGTGTCGGGTGGTGGCGCTCAGGGGTGTGTGGCTGTCGGTGTGCATGGCAAAGGGGTGGAGTGAATGGGGCGAGCGTAGGGCGAGAGTCGAGCAAGGGCCGCGCAGGTTTCAGGTATCAGGCCAGGGGTCGGCCGATCACGGCCAGGCAGCGGTAGCGCATGGTCAGGCGCTCCCGCTGTGCAAAGCGGGTGAACAGCTCGCCCAACCGCTGGGTCAAGACCTGACCCTCCGCGCTGCCGCGTGCCGAGATGTAGGAGCGCGAGAACGCGAGGCTGAGCAAGCCGGCGTGGTCCAGCCCATGTTCGTGGTCCCAATGCAGGCTCGCGGGCACCGGCCCAGCGAAGAAGGCGGCCAGGCCGGCCCGCTCCGGCAACTCTCCCTCGCGCTTCATGTGCTGCTTCTGGGCTTGGCGGCGGGCGCCGCCAAATTCGTCGAACAGGGCGTCGAGCGCTTGCTGCGCCGGATCTTCGCTGAGGCGGTCGTTCCAGATCAGGGCAACCTCGGCGCCGGGCCGCAGCAGGCGCAGGCATTCACGCCGTGCGGCCTCGATGTCAAACCAGTGGAAGGCCTGGGCGGCGGTGATCAGATCGGCGCAGCCCTGGGACAAGCCCGTGGCCTCGGCAGTACCCGCGCTTGCGGCAAAGCCGGGGCGAGAACCCAGGCGCTGTTCCGCCAGGGCTCGCATGTCATCGCTCGGTTCCACCGCCGTCACCCGCAAGCCTTGGTCCAGCAGGCCGGCTGTCAACTGCCCGCTGCCCGCGCCCAGATCCACCACATGGGCCGGTGCTTCGCCCATGCCAGCAGTCGGTGTGGGCAGTCGGTCACGCAGATGCTGCAGCAGCTCAAGCGGGTAGTCGGGGCGCGCGGCCAGGTAGTCGCCGGCCTTGCTCGAGAACACCGCGGGCACGCCACCGGCCTGGCCGCCGAAGCTGTCTTGCAAGGCCTGCTGGCGCTTGTGGGCGGGGGTCTCACCCGTTCCGATCCTGGCTGTGGCGTCTGCGTCCATGTCGCCCCTCTCTGGCTTTGTGGCTTTTCTGGTGACGGCATTTTTACCGTTATTTCCGAGGCTCGGTTCGCAGGCCGCGCGGCGATGCTGGGGGCCTCAAGACCTGCCTTGTCTGCCCGAGTCGAGCCGGTTTGTACAGGCTTTGCTGCAACAGTCCCATGGCTAGAATGAAACCGAGAGGCTTGTACACGCTATGAAATTGATCGGTTCAGTCACCAGTCCCTACGTTCGCAAAGTGCGCATCGTGATGGCCGAGAAAAAGCTCGACTATCAGTTCCTGCTTGAAGACGTTTGGGCCAGTGACGCCATTCTGAAGATGAATCCCCTGGGCAAGGTGCCCTGCCTGGTCATGGAAGGCCAGGACTCGATCACCGGCGCGGTGTTCGACTCGCGTGTGATCGTCGAGTACGTGGACACCCTGTCGCCCGTTGGCAAGCTGATCCCCGAGCGCGGCCGCGAGCGCACCGAGGTGCGCACCTGGGAGGCCCTGGCCGATGGTGTGCTCGATGCCTGCGTGGCCGCCCGCCTGGAAGAACACTGGGCCGGCCGCACGCCTGAGCAGCGCAGCGCCGCCTGGGTCGAGCGCCAGATGGGCAAGGTCCACGCCGCCCTGGTGGCCATGAACCAGGGCCTGGGCGAGCGCGCCTGGTGCTCGGGCACGCATTTCTCGCTGGCCGACATCGCCGTCGGCTGCGCCTTGGGTTACCTGGACTTCCGCTTTCCCGCCCTCGACTGGCGCAGCGAGCACGCCCACCTGGCCCGCCATTTCGACAAGCTCAGCACCCGCCCCAGCTTCATCGACACCGCACCGCCGGCCGCCTGAACGGCGCATTCGATTCAAGAACAACAAGGGCCTTGCAGATGCAAGGCCCTTTTTTCTTGCCCTGAGCTGGCGCGGCTGTTGGCGGGGGTGAGGGAGGCATGACGCGCACATGAAGCGGGCATAAAAAAAGCCCCGCCTGAAGACAGTGCGGGGCTGGGTGCCTTGAGGCGCCGCATGCCCAGGGGCTGCGGCGCTGAGCGAGGCGAAGGACTTACTTGTTGCAGGTTTCGGACTGGGGCACGTTCTTGGACACGGCCACCAGGTCACGGATGTCGACCACGCCGTCGCCGGTGATGTCGGCTCGCGGGTCGAAGCCGGGCTGACCGACGCGCTTGCCCAGGGAGGCGCGCACGATGGACAGGTCGGCGCAGCTGATGCTGCCGTCGCCGTTGGCATCGCCGTACAGCTTGATGCTGAAGTCGGCGTTCGACACGTCGAAGAACACGTTGTCAACCGCTTCCACCTTGATGCGGGCCTTCTCGGCGGCCAGCACCGGCAGGGTGACCGAGCGGCTGCCGTTGTTGGGCACGGCGGCGGCCAGCACATGCGGGTAGGTGTAGCCGCCGTCGGTGGACAGGCTGATCTTCACCTGGCTGGCGTTGACTGGTGCCACATCGGTGTTGGCCACGCTCCAGGTCACGGTGTAGGCCGTGCCGCTGTTCAGCTGTTGCGCCGTGTTGGGCCAGGTCACCAGGAAGGGGCCGGCGTTCGGGGCCAGGATCAGCTGGGTGTTGGCGCTGTTGACGCCACCGCGGCCGTCACGCGCTGTCAGGCGGAAGTTCAGCGAGGCCGGGCTGGCGTTGGTGCCTGCGAAGCCGACATACGCTGCCGTCGGCAGGTACTCCGAGTAGCAGTCGATCTGCGCGCCCGTGGCGGTGCCGGAGACCGTCGGGCAGGCGCCGGTTTCGGCATTGGTGTTGTTGGCCAGGATTTGCGCCAGATCCGGGAACACGCGGGTCGGGTTGTTCGACACGAGGTTCTCGCCAGGCGAGTTGTACTTGACCGTGTCGGCTTCAGTGACCTCGGCGCGCAGGCCGAACTGGCGGAACAGCGGGCCGTTGGTCTTGCCATTGGTCAGCAGGCCGGTGCCGGTGGCGGCGCCGCGGTCGTTTTGTTCCCACAGGTAGCTCAGGGTGTCACCATCGGTGTCGCTGGCGCTGCCGGTCAGGGCAAACGGCGTGCGCACCGGGATGGTGTAACCCGCGGGGGCGTTCACGACCGGGGCGGAGTTGCCCGTGGCGCTCAGGCTGCCGCGGCGGTTGGTTGAGCCGCCGGCGGCGAGTTCGCCGACATAACCGGTCACGCCAGCGGTGGCATTGACCAGCTCGACCGTGGGCAGGTTGGTGCCGGCCAGGCTGCCGCCGAAGCTCAGGGTGAAGGCGGTGTCAGTCAGGGCACTGACGGTGACGGTGCCACCCGCAGGCCAGCTGGGCAGGGCTTCCAGTGCGGCCTTGATACCGGCCGTGGTGAAGTTGGTGCCGCGCACGATGGCTGCGCTGTCACTGCCGGCGTAGCGCAGCTGGAACTGCTGGCCGTTGGTGTTGAAACCACGCAGCACGGCCATCTGGCTTTCGCTGATCACGGTTTCGGCGCTGGTCGTGTAGGCCATGATTTCATCGAAGCTGCGCTGCGACCAGTAGGCGTCGCTGTGCGGCTGCAGATTGTCAGTGCCGCAGATGCCGGCATAGGCCATGATGGACGAGCCCGAGCCCGGCTCCACCGAGGTGCCGGGGTTGCGGTTACCGCCGGTGCAGCTGCCGGTCACGCCGTTGAAGGTGTGGTTGCCGGCGAACTGGTGGCCCATTTCGTGGGCCACATAGTCCACGGCGAACAGGTCACCCACGGGTGTGGGCAGGCCCGTGCAGCCCTGGGCCTTGGCGCTGCCGCCAACCACGCCGAGGCTGGCGATGCCACCACCGCCGGCGCCGACACCGATGTGGCCGATGTCAAAGTTGCTGGCGCCCACGAGCAGACCGATGACCTGGCGCGTGCGCGTCAGGGTGGCCGAGGTGCAGCTGACGCTGGTCGAGGGGAAGCAGGCTGTGCCGCCGCAAGGACCGTTGGGGTCGGAGAACTGCGCGGCGGTGTTCAGGTTCAGCGCATCGTTGCTGGCGACCAGCACCAGACGGATCGCGGTTTCGTCTTCGTAGACCTGCGTGACGCGGTTGATCAGCGTGACCTTGGCGGCCGTCACATTGGCGGCGCCGTGGAAGTTGGCATAGCCCGGGTCGGACAACAGGGCCAGGCGGTAGGTGCGCAGCTGGGTGCCCGAGGCGGCCGTGGGGCTCTGCGACTCATCCACCACATGGTAGGCGGCGGTGGCGGTGGTGTGGCCGTCGCTGGCGCTGATTTCGTAGGCGCCGAGGTTGCGCGAAGGATCGGCTTGCACCGAGGTGCTCACGGTGCCTTCTTGATCGGCCACGACCGTCAACGTCTGGCGGGCGCTGCTGTCGGTCTCGGGGTTGCGCACGGTGATGGTCACGGTGGCGCCAGGAACGAAGCCGAAACCGCGCACTTCCACGGCATCGCCAGCATGGTAGAAGCCGCGGGTCAGGTCGATGTGCGCTTCATTCAGCAGGGGCTCGCGCAGGCTGCTGTTCGGCTTGGCCAGATCGCGGCTGTGGTAGCTGGCGTAGACGCTGTCGTCCTGATGGAAGTAGGGGTCGATGTACCAGTTGCCCTTGGGCGTGCGCACCGAGGCGTGCAGGCCATGCGGTGTCATGTCCATGCGCACGGTGGCTTTGGGATCGTCGATGCCGCGGCCGGCGTAGGTCTTGATCTCGGGGTGCTTGTCGGCCAGGGCCTGTTCCATCACCGGCGACTCGACCAGGGTGAAGCGCTGGAAGCCACCATCCGGGTGCGGCAGAGAGATGGTCAGCGGGCTCAGCTGGCCGGCGGTGGTGCGCTCCAGCGGCGCGCCGGCCGCGAAAGCGGCCATGCCGTTGCGGTCCAGCGTGGTGGCGCGGAACTTGGTGGGCTGGACATAGGGCACAGCGCCTTTGGCCGAGACCTTGGCTTTGCTGACCTTGGCGTCTTGCCAGAAGGCGCCGGTGGGCTGGGGCGCCGCAGCGCGCAGGCCGCTGTCACGGGCAATCGGGGCGGCCAGGGCGGCAGGCGCGGCGATGGTGCCGGCCAGGGCCATGCTCAGGGCCAGGATGCTGCCGCCTTGGCGGCGGAACTGGGAAGACGGAGGCAGTTTCATGTGGTGTCCTTTTTCGGGGCAAACTGGCTGGGGTTCGTAGGGGTGATTCGCGGGTGCGATCCGCTTCGAAAACTCACGTAACGCAAGATTTCCGAGGACCGGCCATGCGACAGCCCGTGAACAAGTGCACGAAGATAGATGACAAGTTCTTTAGCTGTATAGAGGGTCAATCCTCATGACTGTGCGTTCACGCCGGCCGGGTATGCCCTGGCCTTGGGGGCTGCTGGCTCTCTGTTGCAGCCTGCTGGCTGAGGGGCCCGCCGCGGCCGGAGAAGCCCCAGGCAATGGGGCCGCCCCCCCGATTCAGGTGATCACGCTGGAGCGCGACTGCATCACTTGTGCGAATAGCAGCCGTTTGAGCCTGCATCGCAATGGCACAGCCCAGCTCACGCACACCGGCAAGGCCCGGCTGGGTGGTGTCGATCGCCACTCGCGTGCCACATTGGCACGCGCCGACTTCGATGCCCTGGCCGCCTTGCTCGAACAGCAGGGCTTTTTTGCCCTGGCCGAGAGCTACGACGACCCCGACACCCGCGATGGCGCCTGGGTGAACTGGCGGGTGGAGCGTGGTGCCGAAGTGAAACAGGTGTTTTGCCGCAGCGGCCTGGAGCCGGCGGCCCTGCTGCGCCTGGAGGCTGCCGTGCAGGCCCTGCAAGCGCGCCTGAACTTCAACCCTGAGCCTTGAACAGGGGGTGTGCGCACAGGGGCTGGGGAATCCCCCCGTATCGAAGGCCTCGCGCTGATGAAAGACTCCGGATCACGAAGAACGTCACGTTCTGTTCATCCAAATACAGTTCCGCCAGGGAGCGGTCGTGCTGGGGGTGGCCCAGACCAAGGGCACGAGCCGATCGAACCTGCCAGAACAGTGGGCCCTGGGCCAGAGGAGAAATTGATGCTGATGAAAAAGTTGAATTTGAAGAAAAGCGCCGCCGCAGCGCTGGTGCTGAGTGCCCTGGCTTCGCAGGCCTGGGCTGATCCCAGCGTGTCCATCCTGGCCACGCCGGACCCGGCCGTGCAGGGCTCGACCGTCGGCATCGACATCCTGGTCTCCGGCATCAGCGATCTCTATGGTTACCAGTTCAGCCTGAACTTCAACCCGGCCATCCTGCAAGTGCTGGGCGTGACGGAAGGCAGCTTCCTGAGCACCGCCGGCAGCACCTTCGGCAGCGTCGGCACCATCGACAACACCGCCGGCCAGATCAGCTACATCGCCAACACCTTGCTCAGCGCCGTGCCTGGCGCCAACGGCAGCGGTGTGCTGGCACACATTGATTTCAATGTGACGGCCGTGGGCAGCAGCGCGCTGAGCTTCTCGGACGCCCTGTTCCTGAACTCCAATGTGGGCGACATCACCGTGCAGCTGAACGGCCGCACCCTGGACACCGTGGCCGCCGTGCCGGAACCCTCGACCTATCTGATGCTGGCCGCCGGCCTCGTGGGTCTGGTGGCTTGGCGCCGCCGCCAGCCGGCCTGAGCTCCACTCAGCCGGGTCCGCAATGCGCCTTCGGGCGCATTTCTTTTTTGGGGCGCAGGGCAGGCCCGGCGGCAGCGGGCCGAACGGGCCTTGGCCTAAACTTACAGGCTTCTCCGCCACAAGCAGCAGGAACCCACCATGAACGCTCGCGACCCCTCCTTGCCCCTGCAGCCCGATCAGGCCAGCGCCCTGGGCGAGTTCGCTTCGCGCGTCTGGGATGAAGAGATCGTCCCGGCGCTGACCCAATACATCGCCATCCCGGCCAAGAGCCCCATGTTCGATGCCGATTGGGCCGCCAACGGTCACATCGACAAGGTGCTGCGCGATGCCGCCAGCTGGGTGGAGAACAAGAAGGTGGCCGGCCTCAAGCTGGAGGTGATCCGCCTCGAAGGCCGCACGCCGGTGATCTTCTTCGAAGTGCCCGCCACCAAGGCCGACTGTCAGGACACCATCGTCCTCTACGGCCATCTGGACAAGCAGCCCGAGTTCAATGGCTGGCGCAACGACCTCGGCCCCTGGACCCCCAAGTACGAAGACGGCAAGCTCTACGGCCGCGGCGGCGCCGATGACGGCTATGCCGTCTACGCCTCGCTGACCGCCATCATGGCGCTCGACAAGCAGGGCATCCCGCGCCCGCGCTGCGTCGGCATCATCGAGACCTGCGAAGAGTCGGGCTCCTACGACCTGCCGGCTTATATCGACGTGCTCAAGGAGCGCCTGGGCAATGTCTCCCTGGTCGTCTGCCTGGACTCTGGCGCTGGCGACTACAACCAGCTCTGGCTGACCACTTCGCTGCGCGGCATGGTCAGTGGCGTGCTCAAGGTCGAGGTGCTCAGCGAGGGTATCCACTCGGGCGATGCCTCGGGCGTGGTGCCGTCATCGTTCCGCATCCTGCGCCAGGTGCTGGACCGCCTGGAGGATTCCAAGACCGGCCGCCTGCTGCCTGAGAGCTTCCACTGCGAGATCCCCGCGGCCCGTGTCGAACAGGCCCAGGCCACGGCCGCCATCCTCAAGGACGAGGTCTACAAGCGCATGCCCTGGGCCTGCGGGGCCGACGGCGGCCCGGTGCTGCCGATGACGGCCGAGCCGGTCGAGGTGCTGCTCAACCGCACCTGGCGCCCGACCCTGTCGGTGACCGGCGTGGACGGCTTCCCCGAGATGAAGAGCGCCGGCAATGTGCTGCGCCCCTTCACCGCCTTCAAGCTCTCGCTGCGCCTGCCGCCCTTGGTCGACGGCAATGAGGCGGCGCTGCGCCTCAAGGCCTTGCTGGAAGACAACGCGCCCTACAACGCCAAGGTCACCTTCGTGCCCGATGGCCGCGCCGGGGCCTACGGTGCCACCGGCTGGAACACGCCGGACCTCTCGCCCTGGCTCAGCCAGGCGCTCAACGAGGCCAGCGAGGCGCATTTCGGCGCGCCGGTCGGCTACATCGGCCAGGGCGGCACCATCCCGCTGATGAGCATGCTGCAAAAAGGCTTCCCGGCCGCGCAGATGGTGGTTTGCGGCGTGCTCGGCCCCAAGAGCAACGCCCATGGCCCCAACGAGTTCCTGCACGTGCCCTACGGCAAGCGCCTGACGGCCGCGGTGGCGCAGGTGATGGCCGCCCACCCCTGAGTTCCCGCCCTCGGGCAGACTCCACAACAAAGGCCTCGCAGCCTATGCCGCGAGGCCTTTGTGTTTTTTGGGGCTGGCGCTGGCTTTAGCGCAGGGTGAAGCCGGTGTCCACCATGCCGCCTTGCAGGTCCTGCAGCAGATGGGTCAGAGGCGAGAGCTGCACATAGCGGGTGCTGACCTTGATGGCATAGGCGAACAGGCGCGGCAGGTCTTCGGCATAGCGCGGCTTGCCGTCGCGGTGCTTGAGGCGGCAGAACAGGCCGAGGATCTTGAGGTGGCGCTGCAGGCCGCACCACTCGACCTGGCGCCAGAACTCGCCGAAGTCCTCGTTCACCGGCAGGCCGGCCTTGCGCGCCTGCTCCCAGTAGCGGATGGCCCAGTCCAGCTCCTGCTCTTCGTCCCAGGAGATGAAGGCATCGCGCAGCAGGGAGGCGAGGTCGTAGGCGATCGGGCCGCGCACCGCGTCCTGGAAGTCCAGGATGCCCGGGCTTTGTTCGCCGCAGACCATCAGGTTGCGCACCATGTAGTCGCGGTGCATGGCCACTTGCGGCTGATCCAGCATGTTTTGCACCAGCACCTGGCAGCTGTGCTCCCACCACTTCAGCTGGATCTCGTTCCACTGCTGGCCGTACTCCTTTTGCACGCACCACTCGGCAAAGATCTGCAGCTCACGGCGCACAAAGGCCTCGTCGTACACGGGCAGCTGGCTGGCATCCATCTGCAGCTGCCACTGCACCAGGGCCTGGCTGGCGGCGCGCATCAGGGGCTGGATGCGGGCCTGGTCACCCGCAGCTTGGGCCTGCAGCAGCACCGGCAGGTAGGTGCTGTTGCCCAGATCGCTGAGCAGCAAAAAGCCTTGGGCCTCGTCGGCCGCGATGACCTCGGGCGCATGCAGGTCATGGCCGGCCATCTCGGCGGCGATGCGCACAAAAGGCCGCACATCGTTGGACTCGGGTGGCGCGTCCATGACGATGTAGCTGCGCCCCGCCGCGTCGTCGAGGCGCAGGTAGCGGCGCGAGCTGGCGTCGGCATTGGCCTCGCGAAGGCTGGCAGGCTGCAGCCCGAGTTCGGCCGGCAGCTGCGTGAGCCAGCTCTGGAATGCGTCGTGGCGCTGCGGGTTGGGCCAGGCAATGGTGGTCATGGGGAGGGCGGCGCGCAGGGCGCGGGTCGGCGGTTGAAGGGCAGGGAGCGGCAGGGTGTCCGAACAGGCTTGGGCGGCGATACGGACCCGGGGGCTGCCGACCGCGGCCAGCCGCAGCAGGTGGCGGACGGCGGCCTCATGGATAATGGATTTTACAAACCGCGAGCGCTGGCTCGGCGCCGGGCTTGCGAGCCGCCGTGCCCTGCCGGCTGCGCCGCGCCCCGATTCAATCTTCCTGCCATCACCTAACGACGCCTGCCGACGCTGTGCCGCGCCCCCTGTCCCTGAACCCCTCGACCCTGGCGGTCGCCCGTTGCTGGCCGCGTTGGGCCTGGCTTTGCCTGCCCATCAGCCTCTCGGTCGGCACGGCCGCCCAGGCGCAGGAGGCAGCGCCGCCTGCGGCGGCTTCAGCCGCGTCAGCCCCTCAAGCACCAGCTGCCGGCGCCAAGCTCCGCCCGACCATGGTGCTGAGCAAGCGGGCTTCCGACAGCGCTGGCACCGGCGAGAACGGCAGCAGCGGTGGCAGCAGCAAGCCCGCACTGGTGATGAGCGCGCGCAGCGTCAGCACCCCCATCGATCAGGAATCGGTGGCCGAGGGCGAGGCTGAGCTGCGCTACGGCGAGCTGCTGCTACGGGCCGAGCGCCTCAGCTATGCCCAGGTGGACGATCTCGCTCGCGCCACCGGTGGGGTGGAAGTCAGCCGCGCGGGCAGCGTGTTCCGCGGCCCCGAGCTCAGCCTGTATGTGAACCGCTTCGAGGGTGAGTTTCTCAACCCCAGCTATTTCTTCTCGCAAACCGGTGGCAGCGGCCAGGCCGAGCGCCTGCGCTTCATCGACGCCAAGCACATGGTGGCCGAGGGCGGCAGCTACAGCAGCTGCCCGGTCGAGGAGGGCCAGCCGCAGCGCGCCTGGGAGATCAGCGCGCGCAGCCTGAGCATGGATTTCGAGGCCAACGAGGGCATCGCCACGGGCGCAGTGCTGCGCTTTTACGGCGTGCCCATCCTGCCGGCGCCGACCCTGAGCTTCCCGCTGGCCGGCCACCGCAAATCCGGCTGGTTGCCACCCAAGATCAGCTGGGACAAGCGCAGCGGCGTCGAGTTCGGTGTGCCCTATTACTGGAACATCGCCCCGCAACGTGACGCGACGCTGATGCCGTTTGTGATGACGCGGCGCGGCGCTGGTGTCGACAGCGAATTCCGTTATCTGGAGCCTCAGCATGCCGGCGAGCTGAACCTGGCCCTGCTGCCCTCCGACCGCCTGGCCAAGCGCTCGCGCTGGGCCTTCCATGTGCTGCAGGACGGCGAGCTGGCCATGGACTGGCGCTACCGCGTGCGCGCCGAGCATGTCTCCGACGACGACTATTGGAAAGACCTGCCCGAGCGCATCAAGAGCCAGACCCAGCGGCTGCTGCAGGCCGATGTGCAGGTGGACCGCCGCCGCGAGTGGTCTTGGGGCGAGGCCCATGCCTACGCCCGTGTCCAGCATTGGCAGACCCTGCAGGGCCTGGATCCGCTGACCCGTTTCGATTCACCCTACCAGCGCTCGCCGCAGATCGGCCTGCGCCTGAACACGGCCGCTGACGACTCCGTGCTCGACGGATTCCGGCCCTGGGGCCGCAAGGCCCGGCTCGAGGGCGCGGTGGAGGTGGAGTACAACCGCTTTGACCTGCCCGATTCGGCGCCCGCCAGCCAGGCGCGCGCTGGCGGCCAGCGCGTGCACCTGCTGGCCCATGCCAGCGCGCCCATGGGGGGCGCCGCCTGGTGGTTGATCCCGCGCGTGGAGCTCAACGCCGCGCATTACCTGCTGGACCAGCCCGGCGCCGACGGCCTGCGCTCGACCGGCCGCACGGTGCCCACCTTCAGCCTCGACCATGGCTGGATCTTCGAGCGCGAGACCCGCTTGTTCGGCCGCTCCCTGACCCAGACCCTGGAGCCGCGCCTGCTCTACGTCAACACGCCGTATCGGGCGCAAGACCAGCTGCCGCGCTTCGACTCGGCGGCCAAGGATTTCAATTTCGATTCCATCTACACGGCCAACCAGTTCTCGGGCATCGACCGCGTGTCGGACGCCCACCAGCTGACGGCCGGTGCGACCAGCCGCTGGGTCAATTCCAACGAAGGCGATGAAGTCTTGCGCCTGGGCCTGGTGCAGCGCTTTCAGTTCCGCGACCAGCGCATCACGCCCGACAACGTGCCGATCAAGCAGCGTTTCTCCGACCTGCTGCTGCTGGGCGCGGCCCACCTGAACCCGAAGTGGTGGCTGGATGGCGCCCTGCAGTTCAATTCCGACAGCGGCCGCTCTGAGCGCGCCGTGCTGCGCGCCCGCTACTCTCCCGGCACCTTCCAGACCGTCAGCGTGGCCTACCGCCTGGCACGTCAGCAGAGTGAGCAGGTCGAGCTGGCCTGGCAATGGCCGCTGTTCGGCAAGGCTTCGCGGGGCGGCGGTGGCAGCAGCTGCTCGGGTGCCTGGTACAGCGCCGGCCGCGTGCAGTACAGCCTGCGCGATCGTCGCCTGACCGACTCGGTGCTGGGCTTTGAATACGACGCCGGCTGCTGGGTTCTGCGGGTCGGCGCCGAGCGCCTGTCCACCGGACGCGCCGAAACGAACACGCGCTTGATGCTGCAGATGGAGCTGGTGGGCCTGTCCCAACTGGGCTCCAATGCGCTCAAGGTCTTGAGGGACAATATCCCCGGTTACCGACGACTGAGCTCTGAGCGCTCGGCAAGCACTGAAGCCACCTATGACTGACCTGTCGATTCGATCCATTTCTCTTGCGCTTGCTTTGCTGTCGGCGAGTCTGTCCGGCGTGGCGCAAACGCGCGCGGCTGACCTCAAGCCCGGTGACTACATCGCCGTGGTGGTGAACCAGGACGTGGTGGCGGCCAGTGAGGTCATCCAGCGCAAGGCCCGCCTGCGCGAGGAAGCGCGCCAGCGCGGCGACCGCATGCCGGACATGGACGCCCTGCACAAGCAGGCGCTGGAAGCCATGATCGAAGACCGGGTGCTGGTCACTTTTGCGCGCGAAACCGGCGCCAAGGTCGACGAGGCCGAGCTGGACCGCGTGGTCGGCAACGTGGCTGCGCAGAACAAGCTGACCATGCCCCAGCTGCTGGAGCGTCTCAAGGCCGATGGCCTGGATTTCCGCACCTTCCGCGAGAACCTGCGCGACCAGCTGATGACCGAGCGCGCCCGCGAGCGCGAGGTGCCTGCCCGCATCCGCATCACCGATGGGGATATCGATGCCTACCTCGACAAGCGCCGTGAGCAGCTGACCACCTCGGGCCAGCTCAATCTGGCCCAGATCCTGGTGTCCGTGCCCGAGGGCGCACCGGAGGCCGTGGTGGCCGAACGCCGCGCCCGTGCCGAAGCCGCTGCCGCTCGCATCAAGGCTGGCGAAGACTTTGCCAAGGTGGCCAAGGAAATTTCTGAGGATGGCAACAAGCAGCTCGGCGGTGAGATCGGCCTGCGCCCGGCCGATCGTCTGCCCGACGTCTTTGTGCAGCAAGTCAAGGGTTTGAAGACCGGTGAAGTGGCCGACACCTTGCTGCGCAGCGGTGCCGGTTTCCACCTGCTCAAGGTGGTGGAGCGCCAGGGCGCCGAGTCGCTCAACTCCATCGTGCAAACCCGGGTTCGCCATGTGCTGCTGCGCCCCTCGGCGCAGCTGACGCCCGAGGTGGCGGCCCGCCGTCTGGCTGAGTTCAAGCGTGCCATCGAATCCGGCCGCACCAGCTTTGAGCAGGTGGCCAAGGACAATTCGGAAGATGGCAGCGCTGCCGACGGTGGCGACCTGGGCTGGATGGCGCCGGGCGTGCTCGTGCCGGAGTTCGAGCAGGCCATGAATGCCCTGCCGTTGGGCGGCCTGTCTGAGCCGGTGCAGTCGCGTTTCGGCCTGCACCTGATCCAGGTGCAAGAGCGCCGCACCGTGCAGATCGAGCCCAAGCAGCTGCGCGAGCAGGCCAAGGCGGCCCTGCGTGAAAGCAAGTACGAAGAGGCCTACCAGGAGTGGATCAAGGAGCTGCGCGCCCGCGCCTACGTCGAAGTGCGCGAGTGGCTGGACTGATCGCCGGTCGCCTTTTCCTGACGACCGATTGATTGAACGTTCACCGACGAAGCGCTCCGAGAACTCCATGGCCCAACACATCGCCCGCAAGCGCTTTGGTCAGCATTTCCTGACTGACGTCCACATCATCGAGTCCATCTGCGACGCCATCGACCCGCAGGCCGGGGAGGCCCTGGTCGAGATCGGCCCGGGCCTGGGTGCCATGACCCTGCCCCTGCTGGAGCGCATCCCGTCTTTCAGTGTGATCGAGCTGGACCGCGACCTGGCCGCCCGCCTGCGTCAGCGCCCGGGCCTGGATGTGATCGAGTCCGATGTGCTGAAGGTAGATTTCGCGGCCCTGGCGGTGGCCAAGGGCCAAAAGCTGCGCGTGGTCGGCAATCTGCCTTACAACATTTCCACGCCCATCCTGTTCCACCTGCTCGATGCGGTCGACCATGTGGTCGATCACCACTTCATGCTGCAAAAAGAGGTGGTGGATCGCATGGCCGCCTCGCCCGGCTGCAAGGACTATGGCCGCCTGACTGTCATGCTGCAGTGGCGCTACGCCGTCGAGGCGGTGTTCGATGTGCCGCCCGAGGCCTTCGACCCGCCGCCTCGCGTAATGTCGGCCATCGTGCGCATGCAGCCCTACGCCCAGCCGCCTGCCATTGACACCGCCTTGATGGGCGAGATGGTGGCCGCTGCCTTCTCGCAGCGCCGCAAGCTGCTGCGCCACAGCCTGGGCGTCTGGCTGACCTCACGCGGCTTCAGCGGCCATTTCGACCTGCAGCGTCGGGCCGAAGAGGTGCCGGTGGCGGAGTATGTGGATCTGGCTCAGCAGCTGTCCAAGCAGGCTTGAGCCGCAGACCGCTGCCGCACGCGTTTCGCCCATGAAAAAAGGAGCCCGAGGGCTCCTTTTTTTGACCCGCAGTCGCGCAGGGTGCTGCGCGAGCGGATCCGGTTTTGCGATGCTTGACGCGGCTCAGGCGGCGCTCAGCCACATGGCGGTGTCGAAGGCGCTGCTCATCATCGGCATATTCATTCCGAAGTTGGCATTGGCTGCCGCTTTGGAGTTCTTGGCGGCCGGCTTGGCTGCAACGCTGGAGGCCTCTTCAGTAGCCCGCTCCCATGACCCGTTTTCTTGGGAGCGGGCTACTGAAAAGAATAGAAGCACCTGAACTGGACTTTTCGGTCGCCCCAGTAATCGGCGGCTTCTCGGAAGACATCGAGCAACTGCTCGCGCGCTTCGCGGTCGAATTTGGAGTTGTCGGGCAGCTGTTCCAGCACCACGACAAAGCCAGGCTGGGCGCCCGACTTGTGAACCAGATCGGTCATGCAGTCATGCAGGGCGTCCAGGTTCTTGCCGAAGTGGGCGGGGAACAGGAACGCCTGGGCGATGGCTTCCAGCACATCCTGCTTGGACTGTGCCTCGCTCAAATTGGCGTACAGAAAATGCTGGCCAGCATCCTGTGCGGCGTGCATCAAGTCCTCTACGCGGTAGGCCCGTATGGCCTGCACGATATTGGGACGGACGGTCTGCAAAAGCATGGTCGCGATCCTCCTATATAGTCACAGAACTTTTTATCGCCGCCGGCTCGCTGCAGGGTTTCAAGGCTGGACGCGCTTGAAACTGCTGTAGTGGTCGTCGGTGTAGAAGCAAACATCAGGACGCGTTGGGGGCAAGCCGCCACAGACCAGACGTCGGGCACCGCGATTGCGGGCACCGGGCGTGCGGACGGTGTACTCGTGGTAGTAGCCTCGGGCCTGGCGCGGCAAGATGCGCTCGCGATTGCCGAACACGGTGCCGTCTTTGGCGTAGGGGAAGGGTCCCCCGGCGAGAATCAGACGGTGCGTGGTTTGGGCTTCGCGGGGCAAGGCCGTCAAGGCCACCGATTCCAGTGACGGATTCGGCGAGGCGACCGGTTCTTTGGCCTGCACTTGAGAGCTGATCGACGCAGCAGCGAGCAAAATCGCTGCGAGGCCAGAGTTGCGCCAAGTGGGCCGCCGAGGCAGCCAAGAGAGCAAAGACACGGGTTTACCCTGTTCCTGAAAGCATGATGGTACCGAAAGTGCCCGAAAACCTCAAGCGGGCACCCCGGGGATCGGCGTGTTCAAGGGTTTTGTGAGTGTGCGCACACAGCCGCTCGACCGCTGATATTCACAGCAATTCCAAGCGCTGCAGACCCCTGGTGAGTTCTCACAAACTTTTGTAAATAGTCGCGCCACGGGGCGCTCTGCGGCGCGCTTCGCGGGGCTTTTTTCAGCCCGCGGGTGGGTGGATGCGCCGGCTTGGTGCGTGGCCGAAGCCGAAATCCGGGACAAGCCATCGCGGCCGGCCCCGGCGCGTCACTGCGCCATGGGCCGGCTGGGCTGCTTGGCGGGTTGCCGATGGTTTTCAGCGCGCCGCGTTGGCGTCGGCCACGGTCAGGGCGGTCATGTTGACGATGCGGCGCACGGTGGCCGAGGGCGTCAGCACATGAACCGGCTTGGCCGCACCCAGCAGCACCGGGCCGATGGCGATGCCGCCGCCGGCCGCAGTCTTCAGCAGGTTGTAAGCGATGTTGGCTGCATCAATATTGGGCAGCACCAGAAGATTCGCTTCGCCGCTGAGCGTGCTGCGCGGCATGGTGGCGGCGCGGCTGACCGGATCCAGGGCGGTGTCGCCATGCATCTCGCCGTCCACTTCCAGCCAGGGGGCTTGCTCGTGCAGCAGGGCCAGGGTCTGGCGCATCTTCAGCGCGCTGGGGTGGTCGCTGGTGCCGAAGTTGGAGTGCGAAAGCAAGGCCACCTTGGGCTGAATGCCGAATCGCACCATTTCCTCGGCGGCCATCACGGTGATTTCGGCCAGTTGCTCGGCCGTGGGGTCGTAGTTGACGTGGGTGTCGACCAGAAACACCTGGCGGCCCGGCAGCATCAGACCGTTCATGCAGGCATAGACGGGCACGTCCTGCGGGGTGCGCGGGCAGCCGCCTTCATGCTTGCCGATCACTTGATCGATGTAATGCAGATGGTTGGCCGTCGTGCCCCAAGTGCCGCACAGCATGCCGTCGACTTCACCCTTGTGCAGCAGCATGGCGCCGATCAAGGTCAGGCGGCGGCGCATTTCGATCTTGGCCACTTGCACCGTCACGCCCTTGCGCTCGGTCATCTGGTGGTAGGTCTGCCAGAAGTCGCGGTAGCGGTGATCGTTCTCGACATTGACGACGTCGTAGTCGCGCCCCTCTTGCAGGCGCAGGCCGAAGCGCTCGCAGCGCTCGGCGATCACGGCCGGGCGACCGATCAGGGTGGGGCGGGCCAAGCCCTCGTCCACCACCACTTGCACCGCGCGCAGGATGCGCTCCTCTTCACCCTCGGCATAGGCCACGCGCTTGTTCAGTGCCCGCTTGGCCACATTGAAGATGGGCTTCATGGTGGTGCCGGAGGCGTAGACAAAGCTTTGCAGCTTTTCGCGGTAGGCGTCCATGTCGGCGATGGGGCGCGAGGCCACACCTGACTCTTGCGCCGCCAGCGCCACGGCCGGCGCGATCTTCATCATCAGGCGCGGGTCGAAGGGCTTGGGGATCAGGTACTCGGGGCCGAAGCTCAGATTGGCGCCTGCATAGGCAGCGGCCACCACCTCGCTCTGCTCTGCCTGGGCCAGCTCGGCAATCGCGCGCACGGCAGCGACTTCCATCTCGTCATTGATGGTGGTCGCGCCGCAATCCAGGGCACCGCGGAAGATGTAGGGGAAGCACAGGACGTTGTTGACCTGGTTCGGGTAATCGGTGCGGCCGGTGGCCATGATGGCGTCATCGCGCACCGCCTTCACTTCCTCGGGCAGGATCTCGGGCGTCGGATTGGCCAGGGCAAAGATCATGGGCCGCGCGGCCATCTTGGCGACCATGGCGGGCTTGAGCACGCCGCCGGCCGACAGGCCCAGGAAGACATCGGCGCCTTCGATGGCGTCGCTGAGCGTGCGCTTGTCGGTCTTTTGCGCGAAACCGGCCTTGTCCGGGTCCATCAGCTCCACGCGGCCCTCGTACACCAGGCCGGCCAGGTCGGTCACCCAAATGTTTTCCTTGGGCAGGCCGAGCTTGACCAGCAGGCCCAGGCAGGCCAGGGCCGCGGCACCGGCGCCCGAGGTCACCAGCTTGACCTGCTTGATGTCCTTGCCCAGCACCTGGAGGCCGTTCAGGAAGGCGGCGCCCACCACGATTGCCGTGCCGTGCTGGTCGTCGTGGAAGACGGGGATCTTCATGCGCTCGCGCAGCTTGCGCTCGACGTAGAAGCAGTCCGGCGCCTTGATGTCTTCGAGGTTGATGCCGCCGAAGGTGGGCTCCAGCGCGGCGATCACATCGACCAGCTTGTCGAGGTCGTTCTCCTGGATTTCCAGATCGAAGACGTCGATGCCGGCGAACTTCTTGAACAGCACGCCCTTGCCTTCCATCACCGGCTTGGAGGCCAGCGGGCCGATGTTCCCGAGTCCCAGCACGGCGGTGCCGTTGGTGACCACGGCCACCAGATTGCCGCGCGAGGTGTAGCGGAAGGCATTGGCCGGGTCGGCCACGATCTCTTCGCAGGCAAAAGCCACGCCGGGCGAGTAGGCCAGTGCCAGGTCACGCTGGTTGACCAGCTGCTTGGTCGCGGCAATCGCCACCTTGCCCGGGGTCGGGAACTCGTGGTACTCCAGCGCCGCTTGACGCAGCTGGGCGGTTTTCTGTTCGGATGTGGACATGGTGCTGGCTTTCTTGGGCATTCGCGAGGAATCCGCCCCTGCGGCTGCTGCGAGTTGCAGGCAAAACGGTCGGCGATTGTAGGAGTCTCGTTTGGGCAGAGTGTGCGGGCAAAGTGTGCGGGTAAACGGCGCCGCCGGGATACGCGAAACTGCGCATCTCGACGGCCGACGCAACCGGGATACTCAGCCGGCCTGAGCTTTTACGCATTTCTTGATGCCCGGACCCTGCGTACGGGCTTGGCCGACCCTGGGACCGCAGCGCTTGAACGATTCCGCCCACCTCCATCCGCCGCTCAACCCGGCCAGCCGCCGGGCTGCGGCCGCCGCGGCTGCCCGCGATGCGGCGGCGCGGCCCTGGAGTTGGCGCCGCGCCGTGCTCTGGGGGGCGCTGATCACCCTGGTGGTCGTGGCGCAAGGCCTCTTGGTCGCGCTGACCCTGAGCTACGAGGACGCACGTGCGCAGGAGCATGTGGACCAGGTGGCGGCCGAGGTGGCGGCCCGGGTCAAGCAATTGGCCGGCCAGGATTTGCAAGGCCTGCAAGCCCTGCTCTGGCAGGAGCAGCAACCCCAGACCAGCGCGCCGCGCCGCCTCAACGACGCGGCCGAGCTGCTGCGCCGCACCCGCACCCTGCTGCGCATCGAGTTTCGTGACGCCAAGCTGCAGGTGCTGGACGCAGCCGAATCGCCCTACGTCTCGCCCTTGTTCCGCCAGCTGGCGCGCGGCCAAATGCAGCTGGAAACCGAGCTGGCCTGCGCCGCCGCTCAGCGCCAAGGCACCCAGCTCTACTCTCGCAGCTATTTCGTCCCTTTGCCCGACGGCGAGGGCCTGGAGGTGGTGGATCTGTGCCTGCCGCTGATGCGCGCCGGCGTGCTGCAGTCGCATCTGGTGGCCACGCTGAGCCTGCGCCATCTGCTGGAGGAAGCCGTCACGCAAGACCTGGCACGCGGGCACGAGCTCAGCTTTGTCGAGGGTGACGGCACCCGGCTGGCGCGCACCGGCCTGGCGCGCGGCGCCGGCATCTACCTGGCCGAGCGCCTGGTCGATCTGCCGGGCCTGACCCTGCAGCTCAAGGTGGACGCCACCACCGGCCGGCCCAAGCTCATTCCCAACCTGGCCACCGCCTTGGTGCTGGGCCTGTCGCTGAGTCTGTTTGCGCTGCTGCTGCTGCTGGCACGCGATGGCCGGCGGCGCGCCATGGCCGAATCGGCGCTGGCGGAATCGCTGGCCTTTCGTCATGCCATGGAGAACTCGCTGATCACCGGCCTGCGCGCCCGCACCATGGCCGGCAGCATCAGCTATGTGAACCCGGCGTTTTGCGCCATGGTCGGCTTCAAGGCCGAGGAGCTCTTGGGCCACGGTGCGCGGCCCGACCTGCCGGGCGACACGCCGCCTTACTGGCCGCCCGAGTTTGTCGACGAGTACCGCCGCCGCCATGCTGACCGCAGCGCCCGCTGGAAAGCCGACAACAGCCCCGGCGGCCAGGACCCGCGCCAGGGCTTCGAAACGGTCTTCATGCGCCGCAATGGCGAGCGCTTTCCGGTGCTGATCTTCGAGGCGCCTCTGCTTGACGCTCAGGGGCAGCAGACCGGCTGGATGAGCGCCGTGCTCGATGTCTCCGACCAGCGTCGCATGGAAGAGCTCTCGCGCCAGCAGCAGGAACGATTGCAGGCCACTGCCCGCCTGGCCACCGTGGGTGAGATGGCCTCCCTGCTCAGCCACGAGCTGAACCAACCCCTGGCCGCCATCGCCAGCTATGCCACGGCTTCGGTCAATCTGTTGGCCGAGGAGTCCGAGGACCCGCAGACCCCGCATCTGGTGCGCCAGGCGGCGCTGCGCATTGCCGAGCAGGCCGAGCGTGCCGGCCGCGTGATCAAGAGCGTGCATGACTTTGTGCGCCGCCGCGAGCAGGCGCGCGAGGACATTGGCGTCGACTTGCTGTTCGAGGCCGTGCTGCCCCTGGTGCGCCTGCAGGCGCGCAAGAGCGGCACCCGCATCGAGCTGGACCTGCCCCAGCCCAGCCCGCGCGTGCGCTGTGACCGTACCATGGTCGAGCAGGTGCTGCTCAACCTCAGCCGCAATGCCATCCAGGCCATGGAAGACCGCACCGCGCCAGCCCTGCGGGTGCTGACCTTGCGCGCGGCCGTGGTGGACGCGTCCTGGGTCAGCATCTCGGTGCTGGACCGCGGCCCGGGTATTCCGCCCGAAGTGGGCCGCCAGCTCTACACCCCGTTTTTCACCACCCGCGCCGAGGGCATGGGCCTGGGCCTGAGCCTCTGCCGCACCGTGGTGGAGCAACACGGCGGGGCCATGGACTATTTCAATCGCGAAGCCCCCGGGGGCACCGAGTTCCGTTTCAGCCTGCCCAATGCTGGCCATGCAAGCAAGGCGGCCCCAGCGCGCACGCCAGGAGAATCGACGCCATGAGCATCACAGCCCATCACAACAGCGGCCGCAAGCTGCCTGTGGTTTATTTGGTCGACGATGAAGAGGTGGTGCGCGACGCCCCGGGCTGGTTGCTGCGCTCGCGCCGCCTGCTGTCCGAGGGTTTCGGCAGCGCCGAGGCCTTCGAGGCCATGCTCGATGCCCGGCCCGACCAGGCGCGCGACTGGCCCGATGCGCCGTCCTGCCTGCTGCTCGATGTGCGCATGCCCGGCATGAGCGGCCTGGCCCTGTTCGAGCGTCTGCTGCAGCGCGGCCTGTGCGGCGGCCTGGATCAGGGCGTGGTGCAGCCGCCGCTGCTGCCGGTGATCTTCCTGACCGGCCATGGCGATGTGCCCACGGCCGTGGCTGCGGTCAAACGCGGTGCTTTTGATTTCGTGGAGAAGCCGTTTTCCGACAACGGCCTGGTCGACCGCATCGAGCAAGCCCTGGCCCTGAGCGGCCAGGCGATCGAGGCCCGTCAGCAGCGCGGCCAGATGGCCCAGCGCGTGGCCGAGCTGACCGAGCGCGAGCGCGAGGTGATGCAGCTGGTCATCCAGGCCCTGCCCAACAAGCTGATCGCCGACCAGCTGCACATCAGCGTGCGCACGGTCGAGGTGCACCGGGCGCGGGTGTTCGAGAAGATGAACGTCAAGTCGGCGGTGGAGCTGACCAATCTGCTGCGCGAACTCTGAGGCGCGCGATGCGCCTCAAGGCCGGGTGCTGCTGGGGCTCAGGCTGAGGCGATCCAGGCGCGGGCTGGTCTGTGTCAGGCCCGGCTGGCGCGCGCCGCCGATGGCGTAGAGCTGGCCGTTCAGGCTCAGCACGCCCAGGCCGTGGCGCGGCTCGGGCATCTCACCCATCACCTGCCAGCGGCCCTGGTCGAGCGCGCGGCATTGCACCTGGCCGAGCATGCCGCCGCCGTTCTCGGCGGTTTCGCCGCCGACGCTGCAGATCAGCGGCTGGTCTGCACCGCCAAGCAGCCCCACGCCATGGGCGGCCTGGGCAAAGGCCAGTGGCGCCTCGGCCTGCCAGCGACCGCTGGCCGCGTCAAGGCGGTGGACGCTGCGCAAATTGGCGCCGTTGTACTGCCGGCCGCCGATCAGCCAAGCCTGGTCGCCCGCCGCCAGGGCGGCTGCGCTGCTCTTGAGCTCGGGCCCGTCGGCCAGGGCGCGCCAGCGGTCGGCCTTGGCGTCGTAGACCCAATGCCAGGCCACGTCGCCATGGTCACCCCACTGCGCATTGGCCTCGCCGCGCGGGCTGCGCCCGCTGACCAGATAGATCTGGCCTTGCTGCACAAAAGCGGTGGATTCGGTCAAGGCCTGCGGCAGGGCGCCCAGGCGCTGCCAGCGCGTGCTGCCATCGTCCAGGCGCAGCACCTCGCGGCTGGCGCACCAGTCGCCGCCCGCGCAGCGCACAAATCCGCCGATCAGGTAGAGGCTCTGGCCCAAGCTGAGCAGCTGCGCATGGTGGCGGCCCTCGGGCAGCCGGGGCCCCAGGCTCCAGCGGCCGCTGGCTGGGTCGTAGACCTGCAGTGCATCGCTGAGATGGCCTTGCGCGGCCGGCAGTTCGCTGCTCAAGCCGCCCGCCACCACCAGGCGCCCGCCATGCACTGCCGGGTAAATCTCCTGCACGCCGATGGGCATGGGCGCCAGGGTCTCCCAGCGCAGGGTGGGTGCCGCAGTGCCAGAGGCCTGGGCCAGGCCGCTGAGGATCAGCGTCAGCGCAGATCCGAAGACACGCAAGCCTTGAGCACGCTGTGGTTTCATGGTTCGTCCCTCTCCTCGATGCACTGTCGTCCGTGGGAATGGGGCGCTAGCTTTCGATGAACTGCAGCGCCGGGCGGGCGCAGCTTAGCGCAGCGTGAGGGGACTGCGATCAGGAAAACAGTGCTTCGGCGCAGGCGCGTGCGCGCTGCGGAATGCTGCCCGCCAGGGCCACGGCCGGGCGCGGTCGGTTCGGCCGCAGCAGGCCTTCAAAGACTCCATGCACCTGTGCCGGTGTGACCGCCTGCAGCTGGCCCATGGCCTCCTCGGCATCGCGCAGCTGGCCAAAATGGAACAGCTCCTGGGCGGCCCCCTCCATGCGCCGCGCCGGCTGCTCCAGTGCACGCAAGGCGCGCATCTGCAGCTGCTTGCGGGCGCGCGCCAGGGCCACCGGGTCCAGCGGGCCATCGGCCTGGCGCTGCAGCAGTTGCTGCACGGCCTGCAAGAACTCCTCGGCCTGGGCCGGCGCGGTGGCGCCCTCGATCAGGAACTGGCCGTAGAGCGGCAGGATGTCCGCCGAGCAGGCCACGTGGTAGGCCAGGCCGCGGCGCTCGCGGATCTCGTCCAGCAGGGGCGAGCTCATGCCCTCGCCCAGCAGTGAGGCGGCCAGCACATGGGGCAGGTGCTCGGCGCTGTCCAGGCGTTCGCCCAGGCTGGGCGCTTCGAAGCCAAGCAAGACCTGGCACTGGCCGCTGCCAGCCAGGCGCCGGGCCTTGATCCCGCCCTGCCAGGGTGGCGCCGTCAAGGCATTGGGCTGGCCGGTAGGCATGGCGCCGAAAGCGCGTTCCACCCGCCGGGTGAAGGCCTCGCCGTCGACCGGCCCGGCCACCGCCACCACCACATTGCAGGCGGTGTACTGGGACTGGGCGTAGGCCAGCAAGTCCTCACGGCTGAAGCGCAGGATGTTGGCGCGGCTGCCGATGATGGGGCGGCCGGCGGCATGGCGGCTGCCGTAGCAGGCGCGGTCCAGCAGCTGGAAGGCGACGCTGGTCGGGTCGTCCTCGAACTCGCTGAACTCCTGCTCGATCACGCGCCGCTCGCGCTCCAGCTCTTCGGCCGGGAAGCTGCTGTTGAGCACGATGTCGGCCAGCCAGTCGACAAAGGCCGGCAGATCGCCCGGCAGGCCTTCGATGTGAAAGGCCGTGTGGTCTTTGTCGGTGTGGGCATTGACCTCGGCGCCCAGGGCCTCGGCGTCGAGATTGATGCGCTGGCAGTCGCGCGTGGCCGTGCCCTTGAAGGCCATGTGCTCGACCACATGGCTGATGCCGCCCTGGCGTGCGCTTTCATGCAGGCTGCCGGTGCGGATGAACACGCTGAGGCTGACCGTCTCACGCCAGGGCATGGGAATGGTGACCGTGCGCAGGCCATTGGCCAGGGTGGCGATGCGGGGGGTAGAAGCGGCGCTGAGGGTGTTCAAGAGCTGTGCGGGGAAAAGGGAAAGGCGTGGCGGGCCGGACCGGGCCGGGTGGAGCGCCGGGCGAGGAGGGCCGGGCCCGTTAGTTTCGCGCAAAGGCCGGTGCCGTGCAGTTGCACCGCTGTGGGCCAAGCTCGCCGTCCCGCACGGGACGGCGGTGCGCCGGGCGCTCCGTACAATTTCGGCCATGCAATTGTCTTTCCGTGGCCCGGGTGGCTGGCGCTGTTGGCTGCTGGCTTGGGCTCTGGCGGGATGGCCTGTGGCCGCAGCGCAGGCCAGCCCGAGGGCCGACACGCTGGAGGTTCAGTTCCGCAGCGTGGCCGTGCCGCAGAGCACCGTGCCCACCGTGGCGCAGGACCGCGCCGGCTTCATCTGGGTGGCCACCACCCAGGGCCTCACCCGTTACGACGGCTACCGCCTGCGCCCCATCGAGCGCGTGGGAGACACCAGTGCCCAGCGCAACCTCGGCTGGGTGCGTGCGCTCAGCCCCAGCCGCGATGGCCGCATGTGGATCGGCACCGAGTTTCTCGGCCTCATGGCCTTCGACCCCGCGCAAGACCGGGTCGAAGCCATGGCCCCCGTTGCGCCGGCCGCCGGACCTGCCTTGACCCTGCGTGCGCCGATTCGCGCACTGGCGGAAGACGCGCAGGGCCAGGTCTGGGTCGGCACCCTGGGGCAGGGCCTGCTGCGCTACCGCCCGGCCACGCGCCAGTTCGAAGCGCAAGACCTGCGCTGGCAGGGGGAGCCCGAGGCGCGCGTGCTGGCCTTGCGCGTGGCGCAGGACGGCGTGGTCTGGGTCGGCCACTGGCGCGGCCTGGCACGCCAGACGCCGCAAGGGGGCTGGGAATCGCTGCCACTGCCAGACCTGCCTGCGGGCACGCCGGTGCTGGCGCTGACCGAAGACCGCGCCGGGCGCCTCTGGCTGGGCACGCAGGACGGCCGCCTCGGTGTGGTCGAGCAGGGGCGCCTGCGCTGGGTGCAGCGCCTGGGCAGCCCGGTGCAGGCCCTGGCCGTGGCCAGCGACGGCCGGCTCTGGGTGGGCAGCAAGACCGGCCTGCTCTGGGTGAACCCGGCCAGCGGTGAGATTGAAGCCCATCTGCGCCACGACCCCCGGCGCCTCAGCGGCCTGGCGGGCAATGACGTCAGTGCCTTGCTGCGCGATGCCAGCGGCGCGATGTGGGTCAGTGGCTACGGCCTCGGCTTGCAGCGCCATCAGGTTCACCCGGCCCTGGCCGTGCGCGGACCCGATTCACAGGCCAGCGGCCCGCTGGCCGAGCCCGATGTGCGCGCCCTGCTGCGCCTGCGCAATGGTGAGGTGCTGGCGCCGACGCAACGCGGCCCCGTGGTGCGCCTGGACGGCCGCCCGGGCCAGGATCTGGCCACGCTGGGCGTCTGGCCGCGTGATCGCGCCAACGTTGTGGAGTCCCTGGCCGAAGCGCCGGATGGCAGCATCTGGCTGGCCTCGGCCGGCCGCCTGGAGCACCGCTCGGCCCAGGGCCGATTGCTGCGCGACTGGCCGCTCGATGGTGGCCGCGCCCAGCGCCTCGTGCTGCGCGCCAGCGGCGAGGTCTGGCTGGGCATGCAGGAGGGCCTGTACCGCCTGCCCAAGCCGGACGCGCCCGCCTTGCAGCGCGTCAGCCTGATTGGCGGCGCCCCCTTGCACGGCGGTGTCCACGCCCTGGTCGAGGCGCCGGCTCCGGTGGCCGCTGCGGCCAGCGCCGGTGCGGCGGCTCGGCCGCAGCTTTGGGTCGGAGGCCAGCAAGGCTTGTTCCGCGAGCCAGCGGCTGCGGCGCCGGGCCAGCTGGAACCGGTGCCGCAATCGCCGGGCGAGACCCTGGCCAGCCCCATCGTCATGGGTCTGCTCTTGGCGCGCGATGGCTCGCTGTGGCTGGACACGCCGGTCGCCGGCCTGCACCGCCTGCGCGGCTGGGACGCCGAGGGCCGGGCTCGCTTCGACCGCATCGGTGAGCGCCTGGGCACCGAAGGCGTGTACGGCGGCAATCTGCATGAGGACACACGCGGCCGCATCTGGAGCCAGCTGGCCGTCTACGACCCCAAGACCGATCGCATCGATCGCTTCGGCCTGGGCGAGGGCGCGGCCTTTGGCAGCTTCTGGTTCTTTGCCAGCACCGAGCTGCCGGGCGGCGCCCTGCTGTTCGGCGGCAGCCGCGGCCTGCTGCAGGTGCGGCCCGAGCTGTTCGAGCCCGCCACGGGCGCGTTGCCCCTGGTGATCAGCGCCTTGCGCGTCAATGGCCAGCCCTACTCGCCGCCGGCGGCCGATCCGGCCCGGCCCGGTGCGGCATCCCCCTATCCCTCGCTCAATCCGCTGGCCTTCAAAGACCCCCAGCGCGGCTTGCTCCATGGCTTGCAGCTGCCGGCCGGCACGCGGACTTTCAGCGTCGAGTTCGCCGGCCTGGACTATGCCGACCCCAGCCGCCTGCGCTACCAGTACCGCCTGCAGGGCTTGGACAGCGACTGGACCAGCGTCGACCCCGGCGCCCGCAGCCCCAGTTTCGGCCCCCTGCAGCCGGGGCGTTATGCCTTGCAAATGCGCGTCAGCGCGCATCCCACGCTCTGGGGCCCCACCCAGCTGGAGCTGCCCATCGAGCTGCTGCCGGCCTGGTGGCAAACCGTTTGGGCGCGCCTGGGCTTCGGGGCGGCGATGCTGCTGGCGGTGTGGGGGTTTGTGCGCTGGCGCACCCGGCTGCTGCGCCAGCGTGAGGCCGAGCTGCAAGCCCTGGTGGACGAGCGCACGGCCAAGCTGCGCGAGGCCAGCCTCACCGATGCGCTGACCGGGCTGCGCAACCGCCGCTATCTGGAGCTGCGCCTGCAGGACGATTTGCGCCTGTGCCTGCGCCGCTTCGAGGCCGGCGATGCCAGCCTGCTGCCCGGCCCTGACAGCGATCTGGTGCTCATGCTGCTGGATCTTGATCATTTCAAGCGCATCAACGATGTCCATGGCCATGCCGCCGGCGATGCCGTGCTGGTGACCTTGGCCGAGCGCCTGCGCCGCGTGTTCCGCGCCACCGACTCTCTGGTGCGCTGGGGGGGCGAGGAGGTGCTGGTGCTGGTGCGCGAAACCAGCCGCGAGGATGCGGCCGACCTGGCCGCGCGTGCGTGTGCTGCCGTGCGCGAGCAGCCCTTCGACATCGGCTTTGGCCAGACGGTGGCGGTCACCGTGTCCATCGGTTTTGCCGCCTTCCCGCTCGACCCGCAGCGCCCGCGCGCCTGGGACTGGCCGGCCACGCTGGGCCTGGCCGACTCCGCGCTGTACGCCGCCAAGGCGCAGGGCCGCGATGGCTATCTGGGCGCCGTCGAGGCGCTGGACCTGACGCCGGCCGAGGTGCCGCGCGACCTGAGCCTGTGGCGCGATGAACCGCGCTTGCGCCTGCGTGCAAGCGGCATGGCGCAGCGTCCGCCCAGCCTGTAGGCAGATTGGCGTCCGCCCTTCCCGTCTTTCCCGCTCTTCCCGGCCTTGCCGTTGGAGGCGGCCGGCGCGCCCTGCCGGCCGCCACTTCCGAAGCCTTGGTGTATTGCAAAGCGAACATAATGTGCGTTAAAGTTTACTTTGTGTCGGCTTTAACGGGCATTCAGACCATGGTCAAGATCTTGCTGGTTCTGCTGAGTTTTCTGGGTGTGGGCGCGGCTTTGGCGGCGGGTTGGAACCCGGTGCCCCTGCGCGATGGCTGGGTGGGCGGCTTGATCCTGCTGCTCTCGGCCTTGTGGGCCCGCTGGCGCTGGCAGCGCGATGCTGTGCAGGGGCGCGACCCTTCGGCGGCCGAGCGGCGCGCCTGGCTGTACATGGCGGGCAGCGCCCTGATCTGCGGTTTTGTTGCGGTGGTGCTGATGACGCCGGGTTCCGAAGTTCATCGCAACACCGGCGGGACGGGCGGTTATGACAGCTGGGTCATGTTCGCCTGCGGCGCCATCGCCTGGGCCGTGCTGCACGAGGGGCAGTCTCAGGCGCTGGACGAACGCGACCGCGCCATCGATGCCCTGGCCAACCGGGTCGGCTATTCCACCTTGATCGGGCTGCTGGCCGTTTTTCTGCTGGCCCTGGGCTTCGCACCCAAGCCCTGGATGGAGCGATTCACCCACTGGCTGATCGCCAACACCTTGCTCAATCTCATCATGTTCGCAGGCCTGGCCCAGTACGCGGCCCAGCTCCTGGCCTACTGGCGCGATGCGCGCGAGCTGCACGGCGATGTGCAGCCGGGCGGGGCCTGAGCCATGGCCGTCGGTCAACCGTCCACCCAACCCATCGCCAACCAGATCCGCCGCCTGCGTTTCGAGCATGGCGAGATGACGCAGGAAGCCCTGGCCAAGGCGGTGGGCATCACCCGCCAGACCGTGATTGCCCTGGAGGGTTTGCGGTATGCGCCCTCGCTGGAGCTGGCCATGAAGATCGCCGAGGTCTTCGGCAAGCGGGTCGACGAGGTGTTTTTCCGCCAGCCTGAGGCTTGAATTTTTTGCCGCAGGCGGCGGGGGGATGTGCGCGCTGAGCGATCGCAGCCTGCTCTTGCTTCAGGGGGCCGTCCGTTGGGGCACGGGCTCCAGCATGCTGCGGCCGTTCTTGTCTCGCCAACGCTTGGACAGGGCGGCGCGATCCTGGCCGGCTTGCTGCAGCTGGGCCAAGGCCCGCTGCCAGTTCATGCGCCGTGCCTCATCCAGGGCCGTGGCGCGCAAGGAGGGAAGCACTCGCTGGCAAAGGGCCGCGGGGCCTTCGTTGAGGGCCATCAGATCATTCAGGGCGCGGTCGATACGTTCGTCGTCCAGGACTTGGACGGCTTCGGCTTCGCGGGCACGGTCCTCCCAGCGCGCGCGTTGGGTCTGAGCGGGTGACAGGACGACGCCGGCCAGGGCCAATGCCCTGCGCCGCTCCAGCAGATCGCCCTCGGCCCAGAGGACGTCCGCGATCGCTTCGCAGGCCCGCGCATCAGCCGGCCTCGCAACAACAACTGATGGGTGGAGCTCGCGGCAGCGCTGGAGCAGTGGCCCAAGAGCGGGTGGCAACCAGGTGCCGGCCAGTTGGCTCAAGAGCATGGTTTCTGCCTCATGCATCCAACCAGGGGTTTCGGTTTGAAGGAGTTGAGACAGCATCTCGCCGGTTTCGCGCGCATAGCTGCGGCTGAACTTGGTCTGACTGGCCATGCGTTCCATCAGGTAGTCGCCCTGGCTGGGGCGCAGCTGGGGATCGCCGAACAGCTGCAGCCAGGCGTTCAGGTTCTCGGGATCCAGGCGCGACCATTGCGTGCCCTCGACATTGCGGCACTGGCCGGCATCGCATGGTTTCTGCAAGGCCAGGGCGGTGAGCATGGGGTCGCTCGAAACCAGGGCCATGGCTTGCAGCCGGGCCCGGCTGGCACGGTTCAGGGTGAGGTCCTCGGTCTGGCTGGCGGCGATGAATTCAGCCAGCGCCAGGGCGCGCGGTTCGCCGCGGCGGCGCAAGGCGTGTTGCCAGCCCTGGATCACCTGGGCTTGGGCCTCTTTCATCAGCTGTTCGCGGGTTTGCTGGCTTGGCGATCTGGCTCCGGGGCTGTGCTCGTCACGTTCCTGCTGAGCGTCGCGCCAGGATTCCACGGCGCCGAAGCCGCACCAGTCCTCGCGCAAACGGCGGGCATAGGCCGTCCCTGCCGCGCTGGAGGGCAGGGTGCCGTCTGCCGCTGGCGCGCCGCCTTCGGCTCTCGCGGTGGCGCTGGGTCGCTCCGCCGGCGGCGGCAGCGTGGCGGGGGCCTCATGGCTGGATTCGACGACCTTCGGTCTGGGGTCTGAGCCCGCGCTGGGGACGCCGAGGCCGCGGCGGATCAGCAAGAGCAGCAAAATCAGCAGCCCGGCCATCGCCAAGCCGCGCAGCAGTGTTCGCATCGTGTGTCTTCTCCCTGGTGCCTGGCTCATGGCTGCGTCCTGGCCGCGCCATTCTTTCTTCTTGCGCCGGAGTCTAGGGCAGGGCCCGGCGCTGGGACTGAGACAATCCCGCCCATGGGCGAATTCGATCTGATCCAGCACTATTTCAAGAGCCAGAGCCACCCGTCGGCTGAAGGCGTTCCCGTGGGCATTGGGGATGACTGCGCGGTCATCAACCCGACGCCGGGCATGCAGTGGCTGGTGTCCAGCGACATGCTGGTCGAGGGGCGGCATTTCCTGTCCACCGTGGCGCCGGAGCGCCTGGGGCACAAGGCTCTGGCGGTCAATCTCAGCGACCTGGCGGCCTGTGGCGCGACGCCGCGGGCCTTCACGCTGGCGCTGAGCCTGCCGCGGGTGGACGAAACGTTTCTGAGTGGTTTTGCCCGGGGCCTGTTCGCGCTGGCGCAGACGCATGGCATTGCCCTGGTGGGCGGCGACACCACGGCGGGGCCGCTGAACCTCTGCATCACCGTGATGGGCGAGGTGCCGCGTGGCCAGGCCTTGCTGCGCCGTGGGGCGCGGGCGGGCGATGACATCTACGTCTCCGGCCAGACTTTGGGCGATGCGCGGCTGGCGCTGGAGGTGTTTCGCGGCCAGGCGAGCCTGGCTTCGGGCGCCGAGTTCGAGCAGGTGCGGCGCGCCATGGAATGCCCGCAGCCACGGGTGCAGCTGGGCCTGGCGCTGCGCGGCGTGGCGCACAGCGCCATCGATGTGTCCGATGGTTTGCTGGGCGATCTCGGCCACATCCTCAAGGCCTCGGGCGTGGGCGCCCGGCTGGATGTCGATGCTTTGCCGCGCAGCGCCGTGCTGGCGGGGCAAGACCTGGCCCTGCAGCGCGAGTGCGGTCTGGCTGGTGGCGATGATTACGAGCTGGTGTTCACCGCGCCCAGCGATGCGGCCGGGCGTGCGGCGGTGGCGGCGGCCGCGGCGGCCAGCGGCACGCCGGTGCAGCGCATCGGCGCCATCGAGGCCGAGCCGGGCCTGCGTTTGCACGATGCCGCCGGCCAGGCCTTGTCCGCGGCCGCCTTCAGCAGCTTTGACCATTTCAAGACCCCATGAGCGACCCTTCCGCCACTTTCACCGCACCCCTGGTGCCGCGCCGGGCCACGGCCCGTTTCATGTTCCCCAACCCGGCGCATTGGATCGCCCTGGGCTTCGGCAGCGGCCTTTCGCCCAAGGCGCCAGGCACGGTGGGCACGCTCTGGGCCTGGTTGGCCTTTCTGGCGCTCAACCCCTGGATGACCGACCGCAGCTGGGCCTGGCTGCTGGTTGGCGGCACCCTGGTGGGCTGGTGGGCTTGCACCATGACGGCTCGCCATCTGGCAACACCTGACCCCGGCGCCATCGTCTGGGATGAGGTGCTGGCCTTCTGGCTGGTGCTGTGGCTGGTGATGCCAGCGGGTTTCTGGGGCCAGGCGGTGGCCTTCGGCCTGTTCCGCTACTTCGATGCCGCCAAGCCGGGGCCGGTGCGCTGGGCCGACCAGCTCTTCAAGGGCGAGCGTGGCAAAGCCGTCAGCTGGGCTCAGGGTTTCGGCATCTTGTTCGACGATTTCGTCGCCGCCGGATGTACGCTTGTCGTGATCGCGCTGTGGCGCGCAATCATGGCTTGATGGAGCGCAGCAAAGCCGCTTGCTGCCTGTCGAAACTGTCGGAGGTGCCCCATGCTGTTTCCTGAAGAGCAAGAGCTGATCGACCGCATTGCCGTGGCCCTGATCCAGCGCCGCGAGCGCCTGGGCACGGCGGAGTCTTGCACCGGCGGCCTGATTGCTGCCGCCTGCACCAGCCTGTCGGGTTCCAGCCAGTGGTTCGAGCGCGGCGTGGTCAGCTACAGCAATGAATCCAAGACCGAGCTGCTGGGCGTGCCGGCAGCGCTGATCGGCCTGCATGGCTCGGTCAGCGGCGAGGTGGCCCTGCACATGGCCCGTGGCCTGCTGGCCCATGCACCGATCGACTGGGCCCTGGCCGTCACCGGCATTGCCGGCCCCACCGGCGGCAGCGCCGACAAGCCCGTGGGCACGGTCTGGCTGGCACTGGTCCACGGCTGCCAAGTCACCAAGGTCTGGCAGGAGCATTTCAGCGGCGACCGCCATGCCGTGCGCATCGCCACCTTGCGCGCCGGCTTGATGGCCTTGTGCGAGGCGCTGGAGGACAAGGATCAGTGAGTGGCCCTGAGAGGGCTCCGCGCGAATGCAGCGAAAAGGGCCAAGCCCGTCGAGAGCTTGGCCCGCGCGTGCAGCCGCGACGCGCTTAACGGGGCTTCGCTGCCCTGCGCCGCGACCAGTGGCCCAGCAGGGCCAAGCCACCCAGCATGAGGCTCATGCTGGCAGGTTCGGGCACGGGCGTGGTGACCGAGAAGTTGGCGCTCATCGGCGTTGCTTCGCTGCCGGCAAAGATGTCGCCCTGGTTCGAGCTGCCCATGAAGTAGACCTGCAGCTGGTGGTTGCCAGCGGACAGGCCTTGCAGGAAGTCAGCGTTGATGCTGGTGTTGTTCCAGCTCTGGTCATTGCTGCCGCCGACGGTGGCGGTGGTGCCCGGAATCTGCAGCGGCGCATTGCTGTGCCAGTTCAGCTGAACCGCGGTGTATGCGCCGTTGTCAACGCGCCAGTACAGCGTGGCCCCCGTGACATTGCCGCCGTTGTTCTTGAAGGTGAACAGATCGCCCGCAGACAGCCAGGCGCTGGAGCCTTGGGCGAAGCTGCCCAGGTCGGCGTTGGCGAAATCGGTCAGCTCATTGGCCTGGAAGGCGCCCGAGTCGTACCACTGCGTGGCGGCGGAACCGGCGCCATCGGCGTCGATGCCGACGAAGCTGGCCCAGGTTCCTGTTGCGGCCCAGGTGGGCAATGCCGCGGCGAGCGCCGTCAGCGCCAGGAGTTTTTTGATCATTGTGGGATTCCCTTGAAGTTGGGGAGACAAGAAAGCACTGGCCGCAGCTCAGGAAGATCAGCGTGCCAGCAAGATCACCAGTGAGCGCCCATGAACGCTGTAGCTGGTGTTCTCGCCGCCCACGCATTGGCTGGCGGCAAGATCCACTTGCGCTGGGCCTTCAGCCCAGCTGGCGGTGTCGGTGACCCGGCACCAGGTGGTGAGCCGAGGACCCGTCCACGGCAGGGTGAAGGTGCGCGGATCGGGCTCGGCGTTGTAGAGAACCAGCACGGTGTCGCCGCCCAGCTCGCTGCCGTCGTAGCGCCAAGCCAGGGTGCGGTTGTGCCCTTGGGCATCGGGTGCGGCGGCGCTGGCCTGCCAGAAGCTGTTGTCGGACGAGGTGGTGCGGTACTGCTTGTCCGCGCCGAACCAGTCCAGTGCCGCCATGGAGTTGCCGTTGCGATCGACACTGGGGAAGAAATCGAGCGGCCGCAGCGCTGCTTGTGACTTGCGGAACTGGACCATCTTCTTGACGAAGCTTTGGAACTGGATCTGTTCGACGCTGCTGGGATCGCGCAGCCAGTTGCCGCTGGAGTCCAGGTTGTAGGGGTTGTTGTTGCAGTTCAGGCTGCGCAGGTTCTCATCGCCGGCCTGGAAGATGGGCACGCCGGCCGCTAGCATCAGCAAGGCAAAACCGGTGCGGGCCTGCTGGCGCTGCAGGGCGGCGCTGCCGCCGGCGTCCCAGCTGTCTTCATCGGCCGTGCCGCCGTCGGAGGGGCCGAGCGGCCAAGCCTGCTGGTTGTTTTTACCCTTGCAGCTGTACAGGTCCTTCAGGGTGAAGCCGTCGTGCACATCGAGGAAATTGATGGCGTACCACGGCTTGTTGCGTCCATCGCCGGGGTCACCGTACAGGTCTTGCGAGCCGGCAATGCGGGTGGCGATCGCGGCGCGTGTGGCGTCGCCGTCTCGCACGCCGTAGTGGTTCTGTGCACGGCGGATCACATCGCGGAAGCCGCCGTTCCATTCGGACACGCCAGCCGGCATCTGCCCCAGTTGATAGCCTTGGCCCGCGGGTGCCAGGCCCCAGGGTTCGCTCGACATGAAGACACCGGGCAGGCTGGCCGTGACCCGCGCCCAGGCCGTGTTGGCATCGTTGCGATTGAAGTAGAAGCGCTGCGGGTCTTGCGGGTTGGTTTGGTTGTCGTAGCTGTTGCCGAGGGCGATGCCCAGGTCGAATCGAAAGCCATCCACCCCCAGACGCTGCCGCTGGTAGAGCAGGGAGTCAACGATCAGCTGCTGCACCCGCGGGTGGCGTGTGTTGAGGGTGTTTCCGGTGCCCGTGATGTCGTAGTAGCTCTGCAGATCCGTGGCAGCGCCGGGCTGACGGGTCAACAGGTAGTAGCTGGCGTTGTCCAGGCCGCGGTAGCTCCAGATGCTGGCCTTGCTGCTGTCTTGTGGGCTCCAGGTGCCGCCCTCGCTGGTGTGGTTGTAGACCACGTCGGTGAACACCTTGATCCCTGCGTCGTGGAAGGCCCGCACCATCTGGGCGAACTCCCGCGTCGGGCCGCCGATGCGCTTGTCGCAGGCATAGCGGCGGTCCATCGCGAAGAAACTGGTGCTCATATAGCCCCAGTAGTTGTCGCCCGTGGTGCCGATGGAGGAGTGTTGCGTGCCCGGGTCGTTGAGGTCGTTGGCCTCGTTCTCGGTTTCGTGCGTGGGCAGGAACTCGATGGCTGTGATGCCCAGTTGCTTCAGATACGGAATCTTGCTGACAGCCCCGGCATAGGTGCCACGGCAGGCGCCAAGGCCGCTGTCCGCCATGCTCAGGCCCCGGACATGGGCCTCCAGGATGATGTCGTCCTTGATGTGCCCTGGGGGGCGAATGCCGTGATTCAAGCTCGCAAAGCCTGCACCGTAGGGCATGGCCACCACGCCTTTGGGCGCAAAGATGGCGGTGTCGCGTTGTCGATCGGGCGGCAGCCCTGCTGCCGCGGCGCCGCCCGAGGCATACAGCCGGGCGTCAACGATGGGCGTGGGGGTTTGATCGCTCAGGTGATCGTGGCTGATCTCCAGGGCATAGGGATCGAGCAGCAGCTTGTTGGGGTTGAAGCGGTGGCCTTGCCGGTCCACATCGGCGAGAAAGCCTGCGCTCGAGCCTGGCCTCCAGCCGGGGGCGACCGGCCAGTTGGGGCCCCAGGCGCGGTAGCCGTAGAAGACGTCCGTGAAAAGCTTGTCCGGGTTGCGCGGATCGATGTCGAAACCCAGGCTGCGCAGGCGACTCGTGGGCAGGCTCAGCTGCCACAGCCCGTTGGCGCCCACGCGGCTGAGCGTTTCGGTCAGGCGTGGCTCTTCGCCGTAGGCGCGCTTGAACAGTGCGAGTTGAATCTGGGTGGCGTGGGCTGAGAACACGCGAAAGGTCACGCTGCTGCCATCGGCGGATACCTGGGCGCCGAGCATGTCGCCGCTGCCGGGTTGTGCGTTGGCGTTGAGCGCGATGCCGAGAATGCACAGTGCGGCGCAGCGGCGCCCGATGCGGTGGAGGCGACGTTGGACGGCCAGCTTCATACCTGCTCCTGCGTGTTGAGAATGTAGTTACGCTACATATCACCGCCTTCGATTACTCTTAAAAATTGCTAAAGCAGACTTTTTGACATTGGGGGTAGCGGCCTTTTGTTGGTGGTTTTGAAACAAAACTACATTTGTTCGGCGGCGCATGCGGGTGGCGGGCTCTGTGTGGCCGGTGCTGCAACAGGGCTTCTCTCCCGCGAACTGCTGCACGGGCAGGCGCGCGACAGTGCCGCTCGAAACTGCATCGGGCTTGCGTGAACGCGTTAGGCTTGAAGCTGATGCGGTGTCACGAGGTGAAGTGGGGTGAAAGACGTGCAAAGAAGCGGCCGATGCTTGCCTGACACGACGGGGATCTGGGTGTTGCAGTCCTGCGTGCGTGCGCGGCCTCTGGAGGGCTGAGATCAATGACTGTCTTGCTGAGCGGGCGTTGGTCGGCCGCCGAAGGGGAGCGCTGGGCGCAGTTGCTGCGCGAGGCCATGCCCGAGGAGCAATGGTTGCTCCATCCGCCGCGCGATGCCGCCGAGGCGGCGGCGGTGGAGGTGGCCGTGGTGGCCAACCCGGAGCCGGGTGCCCTGAGCGGGCTGCCGAATTTGCGTTTGATCCAATCGCTTTGGGCCGGCGTTGATCGCCTGCTGCAAGACCCGACCCTGCCCGTTGGCGTGCCGCTGGCGCGCATGGTGGACCCGGCGATGAACGAGGCCATGGTGCACACCGCGCTGTGGGCGGTGCTGTCGCTGCACCGGCGTTTTTTCGAGTTGCAGGCGCAGCAGCGTCAGGCGCTCTGGCAGCCGCCGCCGCAGCTGCGCGCGTCGGAATGTGGGGTGCTGGTGCTGGGCCTGGGCGAGCTGGGCGGGCGCACGGCTCAGGCACTGGCCGGCCTCGGCTACACCGTGCATGGCTGGAGCCGCCGGCCGCGCGAGCTGGCGGGCCTGCGCTGCTGGCACGGGGAAGCGGCCGAGGGCGGCCTGGCCTCGGCCCTGGCTGCGGCCGACATCGTCGTCAACCTCCTGCCGCTGACGCCGCAGACGCGCGGCTTCTTCTCGGCCGAGCGCTTGGCGCAGATGCGGCCGGGTGCCTGTCTGGTGAATCTGGCGCGCGGCGCCCATGTCGATGAAGCCGCCCTGGCTGCGGCGCTGGACCGCGGGCATCTGCGCCACGCTGTGCTCGATGTCTTCCAGCAAGAGCCGCTGCCGCCCGATCACCCCTTCTGGCCTCACCCTCAGGTGACCGTGCTGCCGCACTGCGCGGCGCAGACCGACCCCCGCACCGCCGTGCCGCAGGTGCGGGCCAATCTGGCCGCGCTGCGTGCCGGCCAGCCCTTGGCCCACCTGGTGGATCGCGGCCAAGGCTACTGACACTTCCTCCACCCTCACTCTCGATCGAACGCAGCGTCACACCATGGAATTCTTTGCCACCGACGCTGCTGTTGCTGCCCTGGAACAGACCCTGGCCCAGGGCGCCGTGCTGGATACCTTGCAGGAGCGCCTGCTGCTGGCCTGGGCCTTGCGCCAGCGCGACACGCTGCGGGCGCTGGAACTGGCGCAGGATGTCGAGGGCCTGCTCAGCGCCACCGAGTGGCACGAGCCTCAGCGCATGGCGGTGCGCGGGCGATTGAGCCTGCTGCGCGCCGAGGCCCATCTGCTGTTTGCCGAGATGGACGAGGCCCAGCTGCACATGAACCAGGCCGGCCAGGTCTTTGCCGGTCTGGCCGATGCGGCCGGCTTGGCCGATCTGCACTGGCTGCGCCACTACCTGGCCGCCGACCGCGGCGATGCCGGCAGTCTGAAAGAGGAGCTGCGCCGCGCCATCGCTTGCGCCGGTCAGGCGCGCGACCCGCACCGCCTGGCCTTGCTGGAGGCCAACCTGGCCCGGGCCGAGGTGTTCGGCGACCCCATGCAGGCCGAGCGCGACTGGGGCGGCCGCCTGCCCCTCAGCAGCGCCGACATGCCCAGCATGGAAGGCGCCGCGCTGGAGGATTTTCGTGGCCTGCTGGCGGCCATGAGCGGCCATTACCTGCCCTCCATCCAGGCGCACTCCAAGGCCTTCGAGCTGGGCTTGCGCACCGGCCAGATCCGCCGCGCCATCACCCTGGCCACCAATCTTGGGCACACCTACACCAAGATGAGTGATTTCCAGACGGCCATGGAATGGCTGCGCCGTGGGCTGGATCTGGCGCGGGCCTCGCGCTGGCCCAATCTGATCGCCCTTTGCCTGGCCCACACCGGCGAGGCCTTGCGCCGCCTGGGCCAGCTGGGCGATGCGCGCGAGCTGCTGCAAGAGTGCCTGCAGCTGCAGGCCCTGCCGCCGGAGTCGCGCACGCGCGCCCTGGCCCTGTCCTATCTGGGCCGCACCGAGCTCGATTCCAGGCAAGGGGACGCAGCGGTCCTGGCCTTCTCTCAGCTGCGGCCGCTGGCCGAGGCGTCGGGCTCGGGCGATCTGCTCACCGACGCCAGCATCGGCCTGGCCCGCGCGGCTTTGCTGCAGGGCGATTTGCCCAGCGCGCGCCAGCATGCCGAGCAGGGCCTGCTCATGGCCGAGCAGCAGAAAGAGCCGGACAAGGAGGTCGATCTGCTCTGGGCTCTGGCCGAGGTGCATCAGGCCGAGGACCAGGTTCAGCAGCGTTCACCGCAGGCCAGCAAGGCGCTCTCCTGGTACCAGCGCGCCCTGCAGCGTGCCGATGGCCTGGAGGCCTACACGCCTCAGGTGCGCCTGCTCGATGCCGCGGCCAAGGCAGCCGCCGCCCAGGGCCGCTTTGAGCAGGCCTACCACTGGGCGCAACGGGCCAATGAGCTGCGCCAGCGCAGCTTCAGCGAAGAGACCTCGCGCCGCTCCAGTGCCTTGCAGGTGCACCACCAGATCGAGCGTGCCCGGGCCGAGAGCGAACACCTGCGACGCCTGGCCGAGTCCGAGGCGGCGCGCTTCCAGCTGCTGCGCGACTCGCACGAGGTGCTCCAGCATCTGGGCTTGATCGGCCAGGAAATCACCAACGAGCTGGAGACCGACCGCGTCTTCAATGTGATGGAGCGCCACATCCATGCACTGCTGGATGCGCCCTGCATGTCGGTCTATCTGCTCGACGAGAGTGGCAGCCAGCTCTACTGCGCCTTCGGCATGGAGGATGGCGCGCCCTTCATTGACCCGCCCATCCCGATGAGCTCGGAGCGCTCGCTGACCGTGCGCTGCCTGAAGGAGCGCCGCGAGTACCTGCTCAACCGCCCCTCCGACGAAGGCTTGGGTGAGCAGGTGCCGGGCACCAGCGAGCTGCAAAGCCTGCTGTTCGCGCCGCTGGCGGTGGGCGACCGGGTGATCGGGGTGATGACCATCCAGTCGCCGCGTGCCGATGCTTACGGTGAACGCCAGCAGGTGATCTTCCGCACTCTGTGCTCCTACATCGCCATCGCGCTCGACAATGCCGGCGCCTATCTGCGCGTCAGCGAGCTGCAGCGCCAGCTGATGGCACAGGAAAAACTGGCCGCCCTGGGTGCCATGGTGGCGGGCGTGGCCCATGAGCTGAACACGCCCATCGGCAACAGCCTCTTGATTGCCAGCACCTTGCTCGGCGCCACCGACGAGTTTGCCCAGCAGGTGGAGCAGAAGGTGCTCAAACGCTCGGACTGGGAGCGCTACGCCGACCGCACGCGTGATGGCCTGGAAGTCATCAACCGCAGCATGCAGACGGCGGCCACCCTGGTCAGCAGTTTCAAGCAGGTGGCGGTGGACCGCAGCTCGGAGCAGCGCCGCGCGTTCGGCCTGCGCGAGCTGTGCGAGCAGTGCCTGCAGACCCTGTCTCTGCAGCTGCGCCGCGCCAATGTGGAGTGGCAGCTGAATATCGATGTTCAGCTGCAGCTCGACAGCTACCCCGGGGCGCTCGGTCAGGCCTTGATCATCCTGCTCAACAACGCCATGGCCCATGCCTTCGAGGGGCGCGAGGCGGGCCGCATCGACATCGGCGCGCAGGCGCTGGATGGCGAGCGCGTGCAGCTCTGGGTGCAGGACGATGGTGTCGGCATGACGGCGGAGGTTTGCGAGCGTATCTTCGAGCCCTTCTTCACCACCAAGTTCGGCCGCGGCGGCAGCGGCCTGGGCCTGAGCATTGCGCACAACATCGTCACCGGCCTGCTCGGCGGCCGCGTCAGCGTGCAGAGCTCGCTGGGCCGGGGCAGCCGCTTTGTGATGGAGCTGCCGCGCGTGGCGCCCTGAGCGCCGGGCCGGCGCTCAGTCCAGCTGGCTGAGCATGGTGTCGGCACCGGCAGTGCCGATGTCGGGGGCGCGCCAGGCCTTGAGCCAGTCCAGGAACTGGTCTTGCGGCATGGGCTTGGCGATGAAATAACCCTGACCCTCATCGCATCCGAGTGCGGCCAGAAGGCGCCAGGCCTTGGCGCTCTCGACGCCTTCGGCCACCACGCTCAGACCCAGGTTGTGGGCCAGTTCGATGGTCGAGCGCACGATCTTGGCATCACCCAGATCGGTCTCCATGGCCATGACGAAGCTCTTGTCGATCTTGAGCTCATGGACGGGCAAGCGCTTCAGATAGGCCAGCGAGGAGTAGCCGGTGCCGAAGTCATCGATGGACATCTTGAAGCCGCGTTCCTGCAGCTGCTGCAAGGTGTTCAGGGCGCGTTGCGGGTCGTCCATGATGGCGCTCTCGGTGATCTCCAGACACAGCGCATCGCTGCGCGCGCCGTGGGCATCGAGCATGGCCTGGATCTTGGACGGCAGGTCCTGGTCCAGCAGGTCGCGCGTGGACAGGTTGACGCTGATGCGCAGGGCCAGGTCTTGCGCGCGCGCCTGCGCCCAGGCAGCGGCCGAGGCCTCAATCACCCAGGCCGTCAGGGCGCGGATGAAGCCGGTCTGCTCCGCAAAGGGGATGAACTGCATGGGCGGCACCAGGCCGCGCTCGGGGTGCTGCCAGCGCACAAGGGCTTCGGCGCTGATGATGCGGCCGCTTTGCAGATCGACCTTGGGCTGCAGGTAGAGGCGCAGCTCGCCGGCCTCCACGGCGTGGCGCAGTTCGCTCAGCAGGGACAGCGATTCCTGGCTGCCGGCGTCCAGGCTGGCGCTGTAGAACACGCTGCCGTTCTGACGTTTCTTGGCCTCGAACATGGCCAGGGTGGCGCGGCTGAGCAGCTGCTTGGCTTCGCGGCCATGGTTCGGTGCCAGGGCCACGCCGATGCCGGCGCTCAGGTCCACGGTCTGGTCCTTGATGCGCAGCGGGCGTTCGAAATCGCGGTGGATGGCGTCAGCCAGGGCCAGGGCCGAGGCTTCATCGGCCTGGCTCAGCAGCAGGGCGAACTCGTCGCCGCTGAGCCGGGCCAGGGCATCCTCATGGGCCGGCAGCAAGGCCTGCAGGCGCTGTGCGACCTTCTGCAGCAGCAGGTCGCCGAAATCATGGCCTTGCACATCGTTGACATGCTTGAAGCGATCCAGGCCCAGGGTCAGCACCGCGCAGGGCGCCTCGGCATGTTCGGCCAACCAGCGCGCCAGCGCTTGCACGAAGCCGGCGCGGTTGGGCAGATGGGTCAGCTGGTCCTGGAAGGCCAGCTCGTTGAGGCTGGCATCGCGCTGCTGGATGCCCTGGCGCATGGCCTCGAAGGCGCGCGCGAGATCGCCCACCTCGTCGGCGCTGCCATCCTGGGCCACCGGCGTGGCGTAGTCGCCGGCCCCCAGGCGCTCGGCCGAATCGGCCAGGGTCTTGATCGGCCGGCTGATGCGGCGCGCCGTCAGCACGCTGCCCAGGGCAAAGGCCAGGATGCCCAGGACGGTCAGCGTGCCCAGGGTCTGGCGCAGGGTGCGGTAGGACTCGAAAGCCTGGTCAAAGGAGCGCAGCAGCAGGACGGCCAGCTGCTGGTCGCCCGAGCGCAGCAAGGGCACGTAGAGACCGCGCATTTCTTCCTCGCCCAGTTGCAGGCTGAAGGCGGGCTCGGCCGCCTGCACCTGGCCCGACACCTGGCCGGTGGTGGCCGCATCGAGCACGCTGCCCAAGGGGGTCCAGGCCTGGCCCTCGGCGCGGCGCAGCAGGAAGACGCTGCGCAGGCCGGAGAGGGTTTGCAGCTCGCGCAAGGGCTCGGCTTGCAGGTCCACGGCCATCATCAACCAGCCGCCCAGGCCGGCGGCCTTCACCGGCACAAACACCAGCTGGTAGGCGCGCCCGCCCACCAGGGCCAGGCTGGCGCGGCCGCTGGGCTCGTTGCCGGCGTCCTCGGCCTCCTTGGCCTGGATCAGGGAAGGCAGCAGAGCGACAAAGGCCTCGGCCTGCGGCCGGGTGGCGGTGACCAGGCGGAAATCGGCCGAGACGTAGGCGATCACGCTGGCATCGACCAGCTGGCTGTTCTTGGAATCGAGCGCACTGAAGAGGGTGTCGGCAAACTCGGTCGCCGGCATGCCCGCGGCCTCGGCCAGCACGGTGCGGATGCCGTGGTTGTTCTCCAGCTGGCGCAGCACGGCCACACGCTGCTGGGCATCCTGCGCCAGCAGGTGGCTGAGCATGCGCTGGCCGGTTTTCAGTTCCGCCTCCACTGCCACCTCGGTGCTGCGGCGGATGTTGGCGTAGGTGATCATCCAGCTGGTCAGCTGCACCAGCACCAGCAGGGCCAGGAAGAGGGCGACGATGCGGCCTTCAAGCCGGCGCAGATTGAGAAAAGCAGGCAGTTTCATGAAGCAGCAGAACTTGGATCCTCAGCGCACCGGCAGCTGCAGCACGGCCGGCTCGCTGCCACTCGCCAGACGGAGCGGAAAGCTGCTCAGCAAGGGGCTGCCCAGGCGGGGGTGCCAGGCCTTGAGCACATGGTCGCCCGCGGGCAACTCCAGGCGCAGCTGGCCTTGCGCATCGGTCTTGCCGAAATGCGGGGTGTCGACCACCACGATGTGGGCGCTCATGTCGTCGTGGATGTTGCAACCCAAGGTCGCCACACCGGCCTTGTCGAACAGCACCGGCTCGGTGGGGGTGCCGGCGTAGAGCTTGAGGTCGAACTTCTTGGTGGCCGAGAAGGAATAGACATGGTGGCGCACGGTGTCGAAGTTTGGGAAGTTGACCGCGGTGCCGGTCTGCACCACCAGCAGGAAGGGCAGGAACTGGCGCTTGCGCTGCTCCATTTGCGCCACGGCGCCGGCCGCAGCCCGGCCGGGCTGACCTTTGACCTCCACGGCCAGCACGGCATCGGCCAGGGGCTGGCCGGCAGCGTTCTGCACCTTCAGGGTCCAGCTGGCGGCCAGGGCCGGCACGCTGTACAGCAGGGCGGCGTGGAGGGCGAGCATGGGGGCGAGCTTGTGGGTGAGCTTGTGGGTGAGCGTGCGGGCGGGGCGGCCCGGCCCTGCGGCCTGGCGAGGAGGGTGGGTCATGGGGTGCGATCCTGGCTGGCTGCGGGCAAGGCGGCTGAAGAGGGGGTGTCCGACGCGGCTGCCGTGCTGACGATGTCGCGTTTCATCGGCGCCAGCAGGCGCAGCAAGTCGTTCTTGGCACCGGCCGAGACGCCGGCACGGTCCAGCTCTTCGCGCAGGATTTGCACCAGCACATCGAACTCCGAGGCCTGGATGCGGGCATCCTGGTGCGAACGGGCCATGGTCTCGCCCTCGTAGACGCAGCCGCCGCCACTGAGCGCACAGAGCTGCTGGGCCAGGCTGGTCTTGATGGCGGCCAGCTTGATGCCGGCAAAGCTGCGCCGGGTGCGCGGGTCATTGGCGCTGCGCTCCAGCGTGCGGTCCACCACGGTGGCAATGCCGGCCGTGCCGCCCAGGCGCTCGAACAGGCTGGTGTTCGGGGTCATGGGGGCGCAGCCTGACAAGGCGGCCGCACCCAGGGCCAGTACAAAAACACCATGCAAAAGCCTTGTTTTCATGCGGCCGGGTATCTCGTTTGGGTCTACAAGCAGAACTCACTCACTGCGTCGGCGCAGGGCCGAGCCTGCGATCACGCGGCTCACCCACTGTATCGGCTCCCACCCGGCCCGACTTGAAACATTGCAGGCCTGCTCATGAAGAAAAACTCACCTTCCAACTGGATCGCGCCGCTGGCGCTGTCGCTGGCCGCCGGGGCGACCTCCTTGTCGGCATCGGCGGGCAGCCGCTTGCCGGCCACCTCGGGCGTCAGCCAGGTCGAAGGCGCGGCCGGCGGCGGCCTCAGCCCTTGGGCCTTGATCGCCGGCGGCGGCAGCCGCGACGAGATCGGCGCCTCGGCCTTCGCCACCCGGGTGCAGACCCGGGGCGGCTATGTGCTGGAGGCAGCCGGTGCGGCCCTGGGCTTGTACGACACGCTGGAGCTGTCGGCCGCACGCTGGCGCTTTGGCCTTTCGGACACGGTGCCGGGGCAGAGCCTGAAGTTGGACGTTTTCGGCCTCAAATGGCGGGTGTTCGGCGACGCCGTCTACGACGCCGACCGGCCCTGGCCGCAGATCGCGCTGGGCTTGCAGCACAAGCGCAACCGCAGCCTGGCCGTGCCCCAGCTGCTGGGCGCCCGACGCGGCAGCGACACCGAGCCCTACGTCTCGGCCACCAAGCTCTGGCTCGGTGGCGCCGGCGGCTACAACCTGCTGGGCAATCTGACCCTGCGCGGCACGCGGGCCAACCAGATGGGCCTGCTCGGTTTTGGCGGTGATCGTGGCGACCGCCTGCGCCTGCAGCCCGAGCTCTCCCTGGCCGTGTTGCCGCACGATGGGCTGGCCCTGGGCGTCGAGTGGCGGGCCAAGCCCAGCCTGCTCAGCGCGGCGCCTGAAACGCGCGCCCTCGATGTCTTCCTGGCCTGGTGGCCGCATCCGGGCCTGAGCTTGACGCTGGCGTACCTGGACCTGGGCCAGATCGCCAACAAGACGGCGCAACGCAGCAGCTACTTGTCGCTGCAGGCGCAGTTCTGAGTTTTCGCAGGCCGCTCAGCCCCGCAAGGCCAGGCGCGGTGCGCGCGTGGCCGTGGTCTCCACCAGCATCAGGGCCAGGCGGCGCAGGCCGGCCCAGGGCTCCAGCGGCCAATCGGGGTGGCGCAGGCCTTTGACCAGGCCGTCGCAAATTTGCGCCGCGGCCACCAGACGGCTCAGGTCACCGCTGTGCAGGCTGGGCACGATGCGCTCGAACAGGCGCTCCTTGGGCCCCCAGACGCGCGCTTCGCGCATGGCCATGGGCAGGGGCTTGCCGGCATCGACGGCGTCGCGCACGCGCTTGAGCGCGCGGATGTCCTCAGCCAGGCTCCAGTGCACCAGCACGGCAGCCTCGCCCTCGGCCTCCAGGCCTTCCAGCATGCGCAGCACGCGGGCGACTTGGCCGCCCAGCACCGCTTCGCTGAGCTTGAACACGTCGTAGCGGGCGACATTGAGCACGGCCGCCTCGATCTGCTCAAAGCTCAGCAGACCCGGCGGGTGCAGCAGGGCGAGCTTTTGCAATTCCTGGTGGGCGGCGAGCAGATTGCCCTCGACCCGGTCGGCAAAAAAGGCCAGGGTGCGCTGGCCGGCCTCGCCATCCTCGACGCGCTGGCCTTGCTGGACCAGGCGCTGGGCGATCCACTGCGGCAGGGCGCGGCGTTCGATCGGGTCCACGCGCACGCAGACGCCGGCACCGTCCAGAGCCTGGAACCAGGCGCTGTTCATCTGCGTCTTGTCCAGCTTGGGCAGGGTGACCAGGGTCACCACATCCTCTGGCAGCTGGGCGCAGTAACGCTGCAGCGCCTCGGAGCCGTCCTTGCCGGGCTTGCCGCCGGGGATGCGAATCTCGATCAGCTGGCGCTCGGCAAACAAGCTCATGGCCTGCGCCGCGCCGAGCACCGGGCCCCAGTCGAAATAGGCGCCCGCAACGGTGAAAACCTTGCGCTCGCCATAGCCCTGGGCGCGGGCCGCCGCGCGGATGGCATCGGCCGCCTCCTGGGCGAGCAGGGGCTCGTCACCGTAAACGGTGTAGATGGGCCGCAGCGCCTTGGCGAGCTGGGGCTTGAGGGCGTCGGGGCGCAGTTGCATGCGTGGTGGCGCTGGGCTCAGGCGGGCAGGCGCACGGCCGAGAGGCGGCGCATGATCTGTGCCACCGCATCGGATTGCATGGCCCGGTAGAGCTGGGCTTCTTCCTGCTCCTTGGCCAGGGCCGCGCTTTCGGTGTAGTTCATTTCGCGCGTCATGCGCAGCTCGGTGCGCGGCAGCAGCAGCTCGCCCGAAGGCACGCGCAGCAGGTAGTCGAAATTGACCCGCAGCTGCCACTCACGCACCTGGCCGGCGCTGGTGGACACCACCACCGATTTCTCGCGCACATCACGCAGCACCTCCAGCACCACCTCGGCGCGGTTGGCGTCTTCCACCATCAGCAGCGCGGTGCGCGAGAGCTGGCGCTTCAAATCGGCGGCCAGCGGCGAGCCCGGCTTGAAGCCGCTCAGCGCCAGGCTGCGGAACAGGAACTCCGGCTCGCGGCGCAGCTCAAAGCCGCAGCCCACCAGCGGGGCGGTGGCGGCGGCGAGGAGCAGGTGGCGGCGCTGCAGCAGGGTGCTCATCGTCAGACGACCAGATTGACCAGGCGGCCGGGCACGATGATGACCTTCTTGGGTGCCTTGCCTTCGCTGAACTTGGCGAAGTCTTCGCTGGCCAGGGCCACGGCTTCGATGGCGGCCTTGTCGGCGGCGGCCGGCACCTTGATGGCGCCACGCAGCTTGCCGTTGACCTGCAGCATCAGCTCGATCTCGTCCTGCACCAGGGCAGCTTCGTCCACGCTCGGCCAGGGCGCGTCGAGCAGGTCGCCCAGCTCGGCGGCATAGCCCAGGTCTTGCCAGAGGGCGTGGGTCAGGTGCGGGCAGGCCGGGTAGAGCACGCGCAGCAGCACCGAGAAGCCTTCGCGCACAGCCGCATCCTGGCCCTGGGCCTTGAAGCCTTCCAGCGCGTTCAGCAACTTCATGGCGCCCGAGACCACGGTGTTGTATTGCATGCGCTCGTAGTCGTAGCTGATCTGCTTGAGCACCAGATGCACCTCGCGGCGCAGGGCCTTGCCATCGCCGTTCAGGGCGGCGTAGTCGCGACCGCCGGCCTGGATGGCGGCCTCGTTCTTGGCGCCAAAGCCCCAGACGCGCTTGAGGAAGCGGTGCGCGCCTTCAACGCCGGCGTCGTTCCACTCCAAGGTCTGCTCCGGCGGCGAAGCGAACATCACGAACAGGCGGGCCGTGTCGGCGCCGTACTGGTTGATCAGCTCCTGCGGGTCGACGCCGTTGTTCTTCGACTTCGACATGGTCGTCATCTCGTACTCGAGCGGCGTGCCGTCGG